>TARA_B110000908_G_scaffold172742_1_pt1 | contig 22821 bp, 20 predicted proteins | sample TARA_B110000908 | Tara Oceans TARA_B110000908 (sample SAMEA4398067) | marine metagenome | biome: Polar Biome; feature: [DCM] deep chlorophyll maximum layer (ENVO:01000326); material: water (ENVO:00002006), including particulate matter (ENVO:01000060) such as... | depth 36 m
AAACGATGGCCCTTAAAGGCACCGGATTGTTTGGCTTTTGTCATATGAATTCGTACGATTGTGAAAGAACCCCGTCAACTTGACGATACCCTTTGACCCAAACCGATCCACCCAAAACCGAACTGTTTCGTGACAGATATCTATTCCACGTTCATGCGAGATGTCTTCCACCTGACGAAAGCTCAATGTATAACGTATGTAATACATCACTGCCAATCGGATGATTTTGGGCGAAGTCTTAAAATACTTAAATGGGTTTTGTAAAGTCATTCATAAAAATTAAGTACCAACCAATGGGACATCAAGTTTGTCTGACAATACCACCTGAAGTGCTATGAATAAAAAACGGAGTTTTTCTTGGCGTGCTTTATGGTTCTTACTTGACGTAAAAAGTTGCAATTTTTCAAATCCGTGGTATCAATTGATATTGAATAAGTCATCAAAATGTTAGAAGTTTTTCTGTATACCTCGAGATCTAGTTCAAAATTGCTTTTTAATATCCCAACAGAAGAGAGTTTAACATGGACCCTAATACAGTCACTGCGATGATTCGGTATATTGCGGCGCGCACTTATGCAGACGCGTCCAAAGTAGGCCATGGCACTTTATATCGAAAATTTCAGGGATCAACATTCTCTCAATTGAGAAAGAACAGTGCTTTTATCGCTCCAAACCCTGCGTATTTACCAAGTACAAGTTCGCGAGAAGAGGCAGTGGTGTTCTTGTGGACTTTCATAAAAAAACCCGCCACTTCAAAAGATATTTTCTTTGAACAAGGCAAATCTATTGCCAAAGCTTTCATGATGCCAGTAATAGGTAACGCTTCTGGCGGTGTCGTTGCGTCCGTGGCTGGAGGTTATGGACTCGTCAAAGATGTAGAAGCAGCCGGTAACGCCGCCGGTGGTGCTGTCGGAGGACAAGGGCGCGCGTCAGCAGCCGCTGGCATCGCCAGCGGCTTGAACCGCGCTTGGCGCGCTGGTTATTGGAGTTCGCTTGATCTGGACAAATGGGGTTTTACCATGTCGATGGACGAAACAATGTATGCTTGCGGCATCGGTGTGTATTCTGAAACAGGCAATAAAGGTACAATTTCGTTGCGCTTGGCGGATGACAAAAGCCATTTTCTTGGCTGGATGAGAGCGGCAGAAAATACAGGTCGAGAAGGCTCGTCGACTTGGGGCAACTATCTTTTTTCGTATGTAAACCCAGGAAAGCCTAGTGGTAATACGGTAGAATGGACCTACGATTCGGTAAAAAAATTGATGGAAAAAGTTGGCACTTAACGCCACCGATTGTTCGCAAATTTAAGGGTTTTTTGTGAAGAGCTTTGGAACGCTTGTTTTAGCAATTGTGCTAAGTTTTTCTTTTGCGGGGTGCAGCAAGCGCAATGCTGTGCCAGTCCCACCAAAGAACCCCCCGCAGACAGCCGGGGCAGCGCGTGGGTTTCTAAGTCAGGACCCGAAAAGCTGGGTGAATTTGGTGTTTCGCGGCGACAAAGATCGTCTATATTTTGCACGTCTCGAAAATTTCCGCTGTGGTTTGGAGCAAGTCCGATACGCCATCAACGGAGCTGAAATCAAGAATTGGGACCTCGAACCTTGCTACAAAGATTTACCCAACCCCAATTCTCGGCTCTCAAAGACCGCACCAAGGTACATTGAAACTGCTCCAGGCGAGATTTTGAGCGTTTATGTTGAAGTCACCTATGCGGATGGTGTCACCCAAGCAGCACGCTTGGGGCAGAACCAAGACAAGGAATAAGCACATGTTAGCGCTGCACCACTTTAAATGAAACACTCAGGCTAGCGGTCAGGAATAGGTAGCAAAGAATGGAATTCACAACTAGCGGCGCTATCTTAAAGTTGGACAACGGCGAAGACATTCAGGTTTTTCAACTCTACGCGAGCGAAGAATTGTCGCAAGTTCCAACCTATACTGCGTCTTTCTCATCCGTCGATGAAGGCTCTGATGAGTGGGTCGGGATGCCTGCCACCTTAGGATTTCGCGATTTTGTCAAAAGCGGTAACGTCGAAGCACGAGTATTTGAAGGCATCGTCACTTCGGTAGAAACGCGCCTAGATGGAGCGGATCGCCACGTCGATGTCACGATCAAGCCTGTCATGGCAATACTAGAGCTTGCGACCTTCAGCCGTGCATACATGGATGTGTCTTCACTAGAAGTTCTTGAAGAACTCTTCAAACGCAATGGCTTAGATGTGACAAGCATCAAGAAAACCAAAGTTAAACCAGCCAAACGTGTCGCAATGGTTCAATTCAATGAAAACGATTTGTCTTTTGCTCAACGCATACTGGCCGAGGATGGTATTTGTTTCTTTCCCGATACCGGTGTCGGCCCCACACTGCATGACACAAAGAACCCGTTCCCTGATTACGAAGGCGAGTCGATAACGTTAATCGCAAGCGGTACGAACGATCCGTTTTTACACCGTGTTTCAAATATTTCGATGCGTCGCACTGCCGGGCCAGATTCTGTTCGCATTATTGGTTACAACGAGGAAAACGGGGAGCCCGACGACAGCAAAGCGCTAATAATTAAACCTCTTGCGCAATCTCGATTGAAGGGTGCAAAAGCCGGTCCACAAAAAACTCTGTTCGAAGCGGGCATGGGCCCGAAATCGGCAAGCAAGCGCAAAGCCATCGAGATGAGCCGTCTCGCTGGCGTGCAGAAACAACTTTCAGGCGGCACAGATCACCCAGGCATGAAAATTGGCCACACCTTGAAAATCGAGTCACTTTCTGACGAAAGCATGGCCGGTTACTATGTAGTGACCTCGCTGAAATACCGTGAATCTTCGGGCGAGATATTTTGCGAATTTACAGCCGTTGACACAGCAACGCCACCCGTTCCCAAACTCTTACCCAAACCCTTGATCCATGGGGTCCACAACGCAATGGTCATCGGAGCTGCCGAGGGTGAGCCGGTGAACACCGCATCGGGCCACGTCCCTATCCGATTTTTCTGGGACTTGGAAGATGAGCCCTTTGGCGGTGAATGGGTTCGCTCGCCAAATAAGGGCAAGGGGATTTTGGTCCGGGTCAGTGAAAGCTTTGCTGGAGCGTCTTACGGCAGTCAATTTCTGCCCCGTTCAGGACAGGAAGTTTTGGTCTCTTTTCTACATGGTGATCCCGATGCGCCCATCATCACAGGTCAGGTTTACAATGGGGCAAACAAACCACCTTTTGCAAAAGCTAAGACCACAGAAACTGGAATCACAACCAAGCTGAAAGCAGAACCTAACGAACTTGTGTTTGATGACAAAGCTGGCAGTGAGAGATTGGCGCTGTCTGCCACCAAAGATTACTTTGTAACGGTCGCAAACGACGAAAGCCGCTTGGTTCAGAATAATTCAAACTCAGAAGTGGTAAACGATGCGACCTTGACGGTTGGTGGCGACTTAACACAAGACATTACAAATACCGCCAGCATAAATGCAGATGAGATCAACCTCACGGCGACCACAAAGATCGTGCTGAAAGTAGGCGGTTCAACGATTGAAATGACCAGCAGTGGCATTGAAGTAAATGGTACCAAAATTGAACTGAGTGGCACAAACGTTACGGCCAAAGCCAAGTCAGCAATGACCATTGAGGGTGCCAATACAGACGTCAAGGCAAAGTCAGCCCTCGGTCTTGAAGGGTTGAACCTCACTGCTAAAGGAAAAATTGGCGCTACGCTGGAGGGCGGTGCCTCTGCGACTGTAAAAGGTAGTGCGATTGCCACAATCAAAGGTGGCGTCCTGAAACTCAACTAAACCCGAATTAAAATTTTAGAGAAAGGATAAAAAATGGAAATACTTCGCAAAATTCCGCATGAAACATGCGCCGAAATTCTAGAGCGTGCGAACTTGAGCGAAGAAGCTTTAGCTATCGTAAATGGCGATATGTCACCGTATGATGTCTCCTCTGCCTTAATGGATGCAGCCATGATATTTGATATATGCCAATTCTGGCCACACGCATTGCCAACACGAGAATCGCTATGCTGGGCGGTTGCATGCCTTGAATCTGCGCCTCAAGGGGTTAAGGATACAGATGTTGCCGCCCTCACACTGGTTTCAGAATGGATTTTAGACCCACAGGAAGGTCGCAGGCAAACTGCGCTTAAGATGGTTGACGATTTGAAAGGTGATACATCGGGACATTGGCTGTGTCAGGGTTTGGTGTGGAACGGTTCCGGCTCTATCGTCCCTCCCGGAACGCCAACGGTTCTACCTGCACCCTATTTGCACGCCAAAGCGCTATATGGTGCCGTTGCATTGAGCACCCCGATCGAGGAAGCAGAGTTTCCGGAAATGGCCAAACGTCTCCACACCCTCGGATTAGAAATTGCCCAAGGGGGTTGGCCGATAAAGCAAGCGCGAAAGACAACGCAAGGCGCAGCGCTATGACGATGCCCGTGGCGACAATCACCAGCATGCATGTATGCCCTATGGTGACAGTCTTAGTTCCGCATGTGGGGGGGCCAGTCGTGACGCCGGGCGCACCCACGGTCCTTTGTGGTGTCCTTCCTGTTGCCTGTGTCGGGTCGATGTGTGTCTGTGTTGGGCCCCCGGATACTATCGTCAAAGGATCTGCAACTGTCCTAGCGTCAAACAAGCCACTCGCCCGTCTAGGAGATTCCTGTTCGCATGGGGGAACAATCGTTGTCGGCGTGCCAGTGGTCCTAGCTGGCGGATAAAAATATATATCAAATATCTATTTATTAAACGTATTTTTGGTTGCAATTAAAAAATACATAATTGATATTAGTCAACACACGAGCACAATTCTGCCTAAAAATCAGTTATTTTGAGGATTTTACTTTGGTAATGTTATCGATTCAGTTTCGACTGTTAATTTCTGTATGGCTTGTGGTTGCAATTATGCTCGGAATGCAGCTTGGGTTGAACACGCTTAAATTCAATTCTCTTTTAGACAGTGCAGCCGCCGAGCGATTACAGTTAACAGCAGGTGCTATGGAAGCTGTGATTCAACGTGCAGAGCAAAGTGGTTTAGCAATTGACGAAATGCGTGACCTGCAAGCTTTTCTTGATCGCGCGCGCTCTCAAGATGACATTATTCTTGGGATTACAATTGTCTCTCCAATCGGCAAAGACATGGTTAAAACGCAAGGCCGTGAATTGCCCTTAGACATGCGTCCCGCCGTATTGAGAAGGGCTTTAGGCTCTGGCGATGATACATCATTGCTTAAGATCGGTCCGGCCCTTTTCGCGAGCCGAACGTTGAGAGATTCCAATGACGAGCCCATGGGCGCAATTATCCTTGAGGCCAAACGCGGGATTTTTGCAGGGCATAGCGAAGCGGTTTTGGCACAATTGCGAAACCAGTTTATCTTAGTTTTCGTTTTTGTTTCACTTTCACTTATTCCAGCTGTCATTTGGGCCGTTGGTGGTGTCGTGCGTGCCATGGACAACCTAGCCCACCTAAAAATCGACCCTGACAGGGAAAATAATATAAATGAAGCCGAGCAAGGCGAATTTGAAATACTTGTGACAAAAGGCAATCAAATCCTCAAGTCTGTAACTCAAGAGGTGGAAATGTTGATTGCTTCTTCGAATGAACCAACCTCAGATAAGAAGACGGGCGAAACATGATTTACTCTATGCGTGCACTTCAAGCCCAAATGGCGCGTCGGGTTTTCCTGGCTATCTTCTTTGGCATGATCATTGCTGCAATCCTGAGTATGGCCGTTACGATCACCCAGTTTGAGCGTGGCTTTCGGCCGATTTTGGCTGGCAAAGCTGAAAGTGCTGCAAACAAAGTTGTTCAAGAATTAGATTATGCAATGTCCATAGGTGTTCCTGCAGATAAAATTCGCGGTGTCGATGAATTACTAAAAGATCTTGTCGATGTTCGCTTGGAAATCGCGTCAATCACCGTAGAACCTAACGTTGGTCAAAACCTCATATCAAGTGCAGCAGGCAATCAACCCGATCAGTTGCCCATCGCGAACAGCAAACAGTTGCAAGATGTAGAAAGCGTTGCAACGGACGGCTTCTTTAAAACTTTCAAGCGCTCGATTGTCTCGGTGACGCAAGTTTTTGCGCCAAGCGGCGGCTCTGGGTTTTTTGTGTCGCGCCCCATTGTTCTGGACGGAATAGAATTGGGTCAAGTTACTGCGACCGTTGATCCTGATTTCATTCAGTCACAAATGCAAAGCGTATTCTTTGACACACTCGTGATCATGTTCGCTGTGGGTCTAGTTGCGTTGGAAGTTGTTGTGGTCTTTCTTAGTCACAACTTGGTCACACCCTTGCGCAAAGTTGACGAAGCTGTGACAGCACGTGCCAACGGGGATTTGTCACAATACCGTAGAATTCGTGAACGCGGCTCGATGCAGCAGTTTGTGGAACGCCTAAATGCTGCAAACGCTGCTTTGCGAGAACGTGCAAAAGGCGGTCTTTCTGCGCTGGATGCGAAAAAGACTTTGGTTGCAGATAGCTTGCTCGACGTGATCACGCGCTTCAGACTGACAAAAATCTCGTCTGCCCGACGTGCTTCCATTATCGACGCGCGTATTCCATTGTTCGTGTTTTGCGTCGCCGAAGAATTACAGAAATCTTTCCTACCACTGTTTGTCGCAGAGTATTACAAACCTACCGATTTCCTCGACAAAAGCTTCATGATTGGCTTGCCGATTTCCGTTTTTATGTTCGTGATTGCAGCACTGACGCCTTTTGCAGGAAAGCTTGTTGACAGATTTGGCGCTAGGAACTTGTTTCTGCTTGGATTAATACCTGCAGTCGCAGGCTATTTGGGTTGTTACATGGCACAGTCTGCAAATCAGATCGTTCTGGCGCGCGGGACAACGGCCGTGGGGTATGCAGTGATCACGATTGCTTGCCAAAGCTATATCGCGGCTATCGCAGCCAAAGAGGCGCGCGCCAAAGCTATGGCCACTTTCGTTGGCGTTCTAATGGCGGCGACAATGTGCGGAACTGCAATCGGTGGAATTCTTGCTGACTGGCTAGGATACAAGCCTGTCTTCTTGATTGCAGCGGGACTTGCCGGTGTTGCCGGATGGCTTGGCTATGCAATGCTAAGTCGCAAGCTAGAAAACGATACGCCTGCCACAATCACTACCATTTCTGCGACTGTCTCGCATAAAAGAAAAAGCAGCTTAATGGAACTGTTGGGAAACACCCAGTTTGTCTTGATCGTTTTGTTTTGTGCAATCCCTGCTAAGATCATCCTTACTGGATTCCTCTACCTACTGGTACCTATCTATCTGGCAAGCCTAGAAAACTCCCAGTCTGAAATCGGCCGTGTCATGATGATTTATTCGCTGATCATCATTCCTATCAGCCCACTGGCATCTGGTTTCGCAGATCGACTCGGAAAAAACTTGTGGATTGTCATCACCGCGACCGTAGCCTCTGGCATTGTATTGATAGGTCTCTATCAAAATGTTGATTCCGCGCGTATTTTGACCGTGGTAGCCCTGCTTGGGTTGGTTCATGCATTTATTAAAGCGCCGCTAATTGTATCCGCTATGGAAGCCGCAGAACGAAGCCCGAATGTCACGCGCACTGATGCCTTGTCGTTCTTGCGAACGTCTGAGCGGGTCGGCAGTGTCATAGGCCCTGTTGTGGTCGCTGCGATGTTGGTCCGGCTCGACTATAACGTCACCGCGGTCATCATCGGAGTAGGTGTGACCCTCTCAGGTATTATAATGGCCCTGATAATGATAAATTCCAAACGTAGTGGTTCTGAGGGAGGGGTTGCGCATGCATAAGTTTTTGATAGCCTTTGCACTAATTTGGGTTGCCATTAGTGCACACGCTCAGACCAAACAAAATGTTTCAAAAACAGTGCATATGGTCGTTTGGCGAGGATGTGAGGCCGCTTGCCAAGGCTTTCAACGCTTTTTCGAAGATCGTGCATTGCCCGTAAACGTCATCGTAACCGATATCGCGAAAGATAAATCAAAATTACCAGAAGTGAGAGCGCAACTAATTAAAGAGCGTCCTGATCTTGTGGTGACCTGGGGGACCTCAGTCTCCGTAGGAATCATTGGCACTCTTTCCGAGTTTGGGAGCAAAACTGCTCTCGGCGACATTCCAGTTTTGTTTATGATTGTCGCTGATCCAATAAAATCTGATATCGTTGAAAGCTACGAAGCAAGTGGGCGACCAACTTTGACTGGCGTGCGCAATCGAGTGCCAGAGCGGGTGCAATTGAACTTGATGTTTAGCTATATGAAACCCGAGAAACTTGGCATTCTATTTGACCCAGGCGAGCTCAATTCGCGGCTCAACACGCAAAAGTTGCAAGCAATTTCTGATGAGCTCGATTTTGAGATTGAAGAATTAGCTTATTCAACGAATACCGATGGAACGATTTCTACCGAGCAAATTCCACAACGCATGGCTGATCTAAAAGCATTAGGCGTCGATGCTATTTATGTTGGATCAAGTTCTTTTAATCTCGAAAACAGAGCTGCATTTACTGCTGCTGCAATTTCTGAAGGCTTACCTATTTTCTCGGCCTATGCTCAAATGGTTGAAGATGGTGAGGGGCTGATGGCAGTGGCCAATTCATATGTTAATGTTGGTAAAATGGCCGCTGGCCGCGTTAATGAAATTCTATTCGACAAGCGTCTCCCCGGTGAAATGGAAATCACATCGCTGTCTCGGTTTTCGGTTTTGGTTAACATGAGAGCAGCTCGGGCATTAGATCTTTATCCTCCATTACAATTGATCGAATTCGCTTCAATAGTTCAGTAGTATTTTTAGTTTTCATCGTTGATGTTTTAAGCCCGTGTAACGAAAAAAGGCGTAGTATGAGAGACGATTTAGTCACCATTTTGGACGGAGAAGCGCCATATGGCATCTACCTAAAGGACGATCGTGCAGCCTATCGTGCGCTCCGCAATGCTTTCAACGGCGGGTTGACTGCCTATCGCGCTTTGATCGAAACTCCCGACGCCATGGAAGATACGGATCTTCAAGAAGCAAACGTAGCCGCTTGGGCCGCATTGGCAGAGGCAGGCAAAGGCGTTTTGCAAACTCAATCAAAAGATTTGGAAATCTTTTGCTGGTATATTGCGGCTCTTAGCCATCGCTCCAACCCGCTTGCGCCGGTTGCCGAAGCTATAGCAAGCATGGCGAACCTGATCGATGAACATTGGGAAGGGTTGCAGCCGATCTTGCCAGAAGCCAAACGCAAAGGTGACACAGATACAGCACAGGAAAGCCAAGTCACCGAACTTAAGATGCGCCCATTTGCTCAGCTTTTTGGCGAAGCTGAAGGTACCGGATTGCTAAATGGGCCACTCAATTATTTGCCTATGTTGGGCAACATAACACTTGCGACCTATACCAAAGCCTTACGGGGCGAAGGTGTCGACCCTTTGATTACTCAAGCTCATGAAAGCATTCCAACCGATCATGAAGACCTGACTGCGCGCATCAAAGCGTTGCAATCCATTAATGCAAGCGCGACTAAGATCAACAATAAATTACGCCAAGTTGGCCAGCAAGCTGGCGTCACACCTTCATCGGCAGGATATTTTCTGCGTCAGCTAAATGACATTCTGAATATGCTTCGTCAACTGACCGAAGGATCTAATTTCGCTTTCCCCGGTGCCGAACAAACTTCTGACGCTAACGCAGAAGACGTGCCCCAGGCGAACTATAGTTCATCACCAGCTATAAGCGCAGCACCTGCTAAAGTTGCTGCGGGTTCAGCGGTAGATCGTGATGGCGCGCTGAATACTATTGCTGATTTAGCAAAGTTCTTTCGCAGAACTGAACCTCACTCGCCAGTCCACCTTTTGCTGGATCGAGCCTATCGCTGGGCTCACTTGCCCGCAGAGGAATTGTTCTCAGAATTACTGGGCGGTGACAGTAACGGGATGGCCCGCCTATCTCAATTAACGGGACTTGAAAGCGCTGGATTTTCGTCAAAAACCTCCGCTCAACAAAGCTTGAGCCGAACTGCAGAGCTGCCCGAGCAATTAAGCTATTCATCTTATACGCCACCTGTGGCACAAGCCTTTCAGAATTTAACACGTCATGAAGATGCAGAACCCGCCCTCACGGATGATCCGACACCAGTTTCTGATGCAATGGGATCTGACGAAACAGAACCGCCGGCCATTCAAGATTTCGAATGGTAAGCCCCACAACCTGAATTTTTAAACCTTAAAACGCGAAGGAAAACGCAATGGCACTTTATATGAAAATTGATGGTATTGACAAAGTTGAAGGTTCAGCCACAGTCGAAGACGTTGGTGGTAAAAAAGGCCTCATCCCTATCGATTCAATGGCCTATGGATCTGGCCGCGCCATTTCCATGACAACTGGAGCAACATCTGCTGGTGAGATGAGCACGGTTTCCTTGTCAGAAATCAGCATTTCGCGCAGCACTGACGGTGCTTCTGCAATTTTGCAAACACTTCAATTTGCTCCGGGTGACCTAGGCAAGACAATGTTCTTCTTGGTCGCAAAAAACGATCGCGGCGGTAAAGGTTTGATCGTATCTTTGATGGTCGAACTCACAGAAGCACGCCTGTCTTCATATTCCCTAAGCGCTTCGGGCGGAGCAACGTCTGAGGCATTCTCCATTGCTTATTCAGCGATCTCGATCTCACACTACCGCGAACTTCCTGGTGGTAAAGTTGAAAAAGGCGACGTGGTCAAATTTAACGTTTCCAAAGGTATGCTTGAGTCACAAGCCAAAGTTTAACATCAAAAAAAGGGAGAATGTATATATGGCACTCAATGCACAACACAAGCGGGTCAGTAAGAACCGCGTCAGCATCACCTATGATGTCGAAACAAACGGAGCAGTTCAAAACAAAGAGCTACCGTTTGTTATCGGCATGATCGGTGGCTATTCTGGTGATCGCGAAGACCGCGAAGACATGGAAGACCGCACGTTTTACCAAGTCGATAAAGACAACTTTGATACGGTCCTAAAACGTGTGGCACCTCGTGTGAAAGCGCGTGTTCCAAATAAAATTCAGGATGACAATTCTGAAATCGACGTAGATTTGAATTTTTCTTCCATGAAAGATTTTGAGCCTGATGCGATCATTAACCAGGTTGAGCCTTTACGCAAATTGGCAGAAACGCGCGAAAAGCTGATGACGCTCGTCGCCAAGGCCGACCGCTCACGTGATCTTGAAAAAGTTCTCAAAGAGATTTTGCAAGACGAAGAAATGATCAAAACACTCGGGTCAGAACTTGGCATCGAAGCTGAAGGGGAAAGTGAATAATGGCTGAAGAAACACAGGTAGAAATTGGCGCAGAAGCCGCTGTCGAAGAAGTAAGCCTTCTTGACCGCGCGCTCGCTGCGACCACACAAACGCCAGAAGATACGACCAAAGAATTGCTGTCTGTTCTTACATCGCAAGCGATGGAAGGCTCTGTTACTTGGGATCAGAACGTTGGCGTCACCATCCGTAAAGCCGTCGCCAAAATTGATGAACTCATGTCAAAGCAGATGGCAGCGGTTATGCAGACAGATAACTTCAAGCAACTTGAAGGATCTTGGCGTGGCTTGCAGAAAGTCGTGCGCGAAAGTGAAATTGGTGCAAACCAGAAAATTCGCCTAGTCGATTTCAACAAGGAAGAGTTGCTAGAGCAATTCGAAGACGCACCTGCAGTCGATCGCAGCCCATTGTTTGATGCCTTGTATCAAGATGAATTTGGCACAGCCGGCGGCGAGCCTTATGGCTCACTCATTGGTGACTACTATTTTGGCTTCAATGATGAAGATGTAGCACTTTTGACGTACATGGCTGAAACAGCCGCTGCATGTCACGCGCCGTTCATCTCTGCTGCTGGCTCGGACATGTTTGAATATGCCAGCTTTGAGAAATTCAAAGAAGGTCGCCCTGTAGCTGCCGGATTTGATTCACCTACTTATGCAGCTTGGAATGGCTTCCGTGACAGTGACGATTCTCGTTATGTTTCACTTACTTTGCCTAGCACATTGGCGCGTTTGCCCTATGGTAAGAACGGCTTGTCAGCCAAAACCTTTGATTTTCACGAATTGGAAACTGATGCTGAGGGCAATCAACGCCCGACTGACAATTCCGAATTGGTTTGGTCCAACGCAGCTTACGAGATGGCGTTGAAGATGAACCAATCCTTCACTGCCTTTGGCTGGTGCACTGCGATCCGTGGTCTTGAGAATGGTGGTAAAGTAGAAGCTTTGCCAAACCTGATCTACAAATCGGATGCAGGTGACGTTCAACAGCAATGCCCAACAGAAGTGAACCTGACCGACGAGCGTGAAAAAGAGCTTAGCGATCTGGGTTTCTTGCCTTTGGTTCACTACAAAAATACCAGCCATGCGGTGTTCATTGGTGGTCAAACTGCTCAACGTCCTAAGGTCTACGTCGATCCGGAAGCAACCAGCAATGCCGCGATTTCAGCTCGCTTGCCCTATATCATGGCATCTGGCCGCATCGCGCATTACCTCAAAGTCATGGGTCGCGATATGCTTGGCTCAAATCTTGAGGCGGCAGACATCAAGAAAGATCTACAAACTTGGATTGACCAATACACCAACTCGGGTGCGGTGGGTAATGCAGAACGCTCAAGGACGCCGCTTGCTGAAAGCACGATCGACGTCATCGAACAGCCCGGTAAGCCAGGCGCATATTCTGCAGTGGCGTATTTACGCCCTTGGTTGCAGCTGGAAGAGCTGACGACTTCGGTCCGTATGGTCACGAAGATCCCTGGAGGCTGATCAATACCGATGTCGGATCTAATTTCAGCATCGATAAACTCAACAGAGTCCGCAGTTTCTGCGGGCTCTGACCTTGATTTGCGCGCTTTGCTTGAAGGATGTTCTCGAACCGACCAGATCGTCGCGCGCTTGGGCAAGATCATTCTCGATCTCGAAGATGTCATGCGCGCGCAGCTTAACGCAATTCTTGAGAACGCTGAAATGCAGGCGTTGGAAGCATCTTGGCGCGGCCTGAAGGACGTCGTCGAAACTGCCGGCGAAGCCCGCGACATCAAAATTAAGATTATTGATGTAAATTGGGATGAACTTAGCCACGAATTACATGGTGCCAGCGATTTAAAACGCACGCATTTGTTTCAGCTGATCGGTCGTGATGAATTGGACACCCTTGGAGGAGAGCCATTCGGGCTCTTGTTCATAGATCACGCTCTTTCAATGAGCCTTGAGTCCGAATTTGACGAACTGTTCACCGCACAGCTGATTTGCAGCCTCGCCGAAAAATGTCTTAGTCCAGCCGTCATCGGACTTGCGGACGACTTTTTCGGGGAAACTGATGCATCTTGGATGACCGACACACGACGCTTGCGCTCTATCTTGAACAGTGCCGAATATTCTGGATGGCAAGCCCTTCGCAATGTTGCAAATGCCCGTTTTCTCGGCTTGGTGACCCCGCGTGTTTTGCTACGTGGGCGGTACGAAAACTTAGACACCATTGCTGGGCGTTTCACCCAACGCGAGGAAGAAAGTGATGGCCTGTGGGGAAATGGGGCAATCTGTTTCTTGCGAACAGTTATCGCAGAGTATCGAAGAGTCGCTTGGTTCGGCTTCCTAAAGTATGTGTCTGACCAACCTGGTCAGGGTGCAGTGCTTGGCCCACTTCCCGCAAACGGGCCCAAGAACTGTGTTCAGCGCGATGTTGGCCGAGTGCGCTTAAGTCGTTGGATTGGCCAGTTTCTATCTGAGGAAGGCTTTATTCCGATTTGTGAAAGCTCCAAACTTGCTTACCTCAACGCGATCCCGGACGCAGGTTTAACGCGTGGCGAACAAGGTTTGTATCTGCTTGGCAATCGCTCTGTACGTGCGTGTAATGGCAATCGAGAAGTTGAGGTCACGAGCCAAATTCAATCAGTTATGATTGCCTGCCGCTTGATGCATTTCATCAAAGTGAAAATGCGTGAGCTTATAGGCCAAACCAAAACAGCCGAAGAGTGCGAACACTATCTTCGAGAATGGCTGGAAACATATTGCTCGAATGTTGCACAAGCCTCTTCTGAAATTCTTGCGCGCTTTCCCCTTAAAGAAGCGAAAATTCAGATCACTAAAGTGGACTCTGATGATACGCGTTTTCAGTGCCAAATCTATTTGAAGCCTCAATATCAAGTGGATCATGTGCTCGGTGAAATCGCACTTTCCACAGATTTTGAGAACAGTATTCAAGGGGCTGCGTAGACTATGGCATTTGCGAAAACCTTTTTGCCTAACTACGTGGCACCCGAGGCAGACAATAATACGGATGCAGATATCGCGCGAATAATCGATGTTTTAATGGAGGCCGTCGCTCCCGGCCCTGTGTTGTCCAGCGCACATCGAGCATTGAAAGCTTCGAACCTTAACTTCGGTATTCCAATGAGTTGGGCGCTAAGTGAAGCGCAGCGTAAAGAACGTGTTGCATCCATGTTGCGCGAAGTCGTTTTAACGTTTGATCCCCGCATATCATCGTTAGGTGCAATTACGATTTCCGAGGACTCTGACAACAATCAAGTACACTTTCGGCTTAATTGCCTTGTCGGTCAAAAAAGCAATGCGCATCGAACAGAAGTCGAAACCGCGCTTTCGTTGTTCGATCAACAAGTGGATAATCAAGTCTAATGTCGCGCGTTTTACAATATTTGGAAACCGAGCTTGATGAAATGCGTCGCGCTCTTAGCGATTTTGAGCAAAAGCACCCGCAAAAAGCAAAAAGTCTTGGGATTTCAGCAGGGCGAAACAATGACCCTGACATTCAAAGGTTAGCCGATTCAATTGCGCTATTGGCCGCACGCACGACCATGCGACTTGATGATGCCGTGCCCGAATTCTCATTGGATTTAATGCGTCTCATGGCACCTTCGTTCCTATATGGAACACCAAGTTACTGTCCCGTTATTTTAAGTGGTGAAGAAGCGATACCAGAACCAGGGCAAATCGTACCCGCTGGTGCCGTCATCGAATTCACACAGCCCGACATTGGTAAGATCAGCTATACCGCAGCACGCGATGTAACGTTAGAACCAGTCACGATTTCAAAAATTGGGTTTGAGCATGCGCCATTCACGTTTGGCGCACCTAAAGGCATTCATGGTGCCGAAAGCTGTCTGGTTTTGCATATTTCTGCCCTTGATCCGTCAGCAATCATTGGTGAGTTGAAACTAAAAGACCTGTCTTTGTTCCTACCCGCTGATAGCGCACGACGTGACGGGTTATGCACCGCCCTCGCAGCGCATGTTCTAGGCGTTGGCGTTGCCGCACCCGGGCAATTTGGGCAAACGATACTATCCGACGGCACACTGCGCTATGATATGGCTCATGATACATCGCCTTTTCTACCAGGCAGTTTAGCACAGTCCCAAGGTGCCGAACGTTTGCGCGATTTTCTAGCTTACCCAGACAAAGCGTATTTTTTCACGTTAACGGACCTTGGAGCAGCATTTGCAGGCCAGACCGGACGCACAGCAGAGCTTCGAATTTTCTTCGATGCGAGTAGCAGCCAATCGCTAAATGCTCCGGAGTTCGGTGATCTCGTTACAAATGCCGTACCTTGCATAAACGTGTTTAAGGACCGCTCATTACCAACGCGTTATGAATCCTCACGCGATAGCGTTCCCGTCACCCCTTTCCTTGCTCAAGACGGTCCCGTTGAAATCCTTGCGGTGACAGAAATCAAAGAATTGACACCGGATGGCGAAGTTACTTTGCCAGAACTGTCGACGCCCGCGCGACGCGTTTCTCAAGATCGGGTTCTGTGGCAAGAACGCTTTTCGATCGCGACACAAGATCCTGCCCGTCGATTGGTTAGCTTTTCAGTGCCAGAAGGGGCCAAAGGCGCATTGGATGAAGTCATTGTAGATTTCATTGCAGGGCTTCTTTGTAGCAATGGAAGCGCCGGCGGAGCCCCACGTTTGGGCGCAAAAGGTCGCTTCAACAGCGGCGATGTAGCTTCCTTTGACTTTTCAATCTTGAACGAGCCTAGTGCATCTCAAGACCCCGAAATAAGCGCGGCTCGCCGTTGGGACCTGTTGTCTTTACTACATGGTAACTATGCCAGCATTTTCTCAGCTGATGACCCTGCTGCTGCATTGCGCGAACTGATCAATCTTTGCGCCCCAGGTGGGTTGAGCGACTCAGCCACTGCGATTTGGGAAGTAAACTGCAGCCAATCCATCGCTCCTGTCACGATTGCAGGTAATGTCTTGCTATCAGCGGGAACCAAGATCGAAGTTGTTTTGAACTCAGACGCTTTACCGACGTCCACCATAAGTTTAGGACATGCACTAAACGATTTATTCAGTAGCTTCGTGAGTTACGATCGCTTTTTCCAGCTCTCCCTCAGAGAACGCGGCATAATCAGCCCTTTCTTAGAGTTTCCTAAAAGACACGGTGCACAAATATGCCCGTAGCGCGCAAGGTTTCTGACCCACTTCGTAGAATGAGCCCACAGCAGGCCATGCGATATGATGCACCTGAAATGCATCGTGCCTTGGCCGGAGATCGCGTTGATCCCTTTCCCGATGGCGCCCCCCTTGCAGGAACCTTGGCGAGCCGTTCAGTTAGCCATGAAAATGCCGGATTTGACTTTCCGGTACTTAGCGGCGATCTTTTACGTAGCATATCTAGCGGCTTGCCAGAGTATTTGTTGGAAGCTCTGTACACGAGCATGCACTCAGAAGATCGTAGTCTGTACGACTTTTTCGGTATTTTCGACCAACGTTTGTTGCGTTTGCAACTGCGCGCGCAAACAGCCGAGATGATGATTTCTGCATTGGATGACGGTGCAGCCCCCGGCGTGCCCCACGAAATGATGCGATTGTTGGCGCGCACTGCCCCGCCGCAAGGCTTGTTACCGATGCTTCCTATGCTCACGTCGAACGCCCGCAGTTTGTCAGGTCTGCAACGATTGGCAAGCTATTGGACCGGTCGCCCAGTCACTGCGCGAGCAGACTTTGCAACGCGGCGCAGATTGGATCAATCTGCAAGGACCGCGATACGCTCTCGTAAGAATGTGACAAACGCCTCTAAAAGCGGCTGTTTGGGACAGGGCGCTATTTTGGGACAATTCGGACGCACCAATGTTGGTCGCCTGTCCGTGGAAATTCATTTTGAAGATCGAGAAGATCTAATTGATTACAAATCCGATCCCGAGATCGCGACTGGCCTGTTGAAGATTTTTAGCGAATATTTGCGCGAACCCGTACCTCTTATGTTACTGGGTCGTATCGCGCGTAAGCATATCGACGAAGCCTCTCTCTCTCATACGTCACCAAAAACGCGGCTGGGACGCTATAATGTGCTCTCGCCAGGACGGCGACCAGAGGAAGATGCTTTGATTAAATTAGGTCAACTTAAGTTGACGAATAAAGGGATATTTTAGATGGCAAGCCTTACCAAACTGGTCGGAAAGCTTACTCCAACGCTTAAAGGAGCGCTGGAAAACGCTGTAGGCGAAGCTATGAAGCGCCGTGCGACGTCTGTTGAAGTTGGCCATTGGATGTATCACATATTAATGGGTCGCGATGCCGAGTTGCAGAGCTTTCTGGAAAAGCAGGGTGTGAATTTGACCACCCTTCAAGCAGAGCTTGACGGCCAACTCCCCAAGGGGTCGGGTGATGGCAGCAAACAGCCTTCTCTTTCAGGAAATTTGTCCAAACTGATGGAAGAAGCTTGGCTAAAAGCATCTGTCGATATGGGTGTGGGTCAAGTCTTGCCCGAAGTCGTCCTGCTTGCCGCCTTACAGCCAAACGCAATTGGACTGCGGGATTACACGCTAAAGGCGCTTGAGCCGCTCTCCACAGATGCGTTGTTCAGTTTTGCTCAAGAACGTGGCGCTTCAATCGCGGCACCTGCGGGCGCAACAGCCTCATCAGGTGGTGGATCAGCAATACGTGCCAGCGGTGGTGCCTTGGCGCAGTATACAAACAACCTGACCCAAATGGCGCGCGACGGCGAACTGGATTCGGTCATTGGACGAACAGACGAGGTTTCTAAAGCTATCGATGTCTTACTGCGCAAACGACAGAACAATCCTATTTTGCTCGGTCAACCAGGTGTTGGAAAAACAGCTGTTGTTGAAGGTTTGGCACAGAAAATTGCGGCTGGGGATGTTCCAGAGCAGCTTATGAATGCCGAATTGGTCGCCTTGGACATGGGCCTTTTGCAAGCAGGAGCCAGCGTCAAAGGCGAATTCGAAGAGCGCCTAAAGAACGTTATACGCGAAGTGCAAAGTTCAGAAACCCCCGTATTGGTGTTCATCGACGAAGCCCACACAATGATCGGAGCAGGTGGTGCAGAAGGACAGAATGATGCAGCGAACCTGCTAAAGCCTGCTTTGGCTCGTGGAGAATTTCGTACCGTTGCGGCAACAACCTTTGCTGAGTACAAAAAATATTTCGAAAAAGATCCAGCTTTGGCGCGTCGTTTTCAACCTATTACAATTGAAGAGCCCGGTCGCGATGCGGGCGTGAATATTCTAAGGGCTGTTTCCGAAGGGTTAGCCTCCCATCATGGTGTTTTCATTCGCGAAGAAGCTGTAAAAGCCGCCGTAGATCTTTCGGTGCGTTACATGCCATCCCGCCGCTTGCCTGACAAAGCAATCAGTTTGATGGACACGGCCTGTGCGCGTGTGGCGCTTTCCCAGCATACGCGTCCGAAAGAAATCGAAGGTTTGGAAGAGGAATTGCGTTTTGCTCAGGCGGAATTGGACAAGTCGCTCTCTGATGCCAAGCAATTCGATGACAAAGATATTGAAGCCGCCCCGATGCAAGAACGTATCGACGCTCTTGGCGCTGATCTCGCAGGTCGCATCACACTTTGGGAAACCCAGAAATCTGAAGTTAAACGCAAACTGGCCAAAGCGAATGCTGCACTGGAAGATAATGCCGAGCAGCCAAATGAAGCCGAAGCAGAGCCGGGCGATATCACAAAAAATGAGCCAACTGGCGAAGCCGAAGCGGTTTATGTCCACCCTTGGGTTACATCAGCAACAATTGCGTCTGTGATTTCTGATTGGACCGGCGTGCCAGTAACTTCGATGGAAAGTTCCGAAGCACAGCGCTTGTTAGAGCTGGAAAGCACTCTGAAACAGCGTGTCATTGGGCAAGACGCCGCGATCGAAGCTATAACGCGGTCATTGAAAATTGCGCGCGCTGGCTTAACGGATACGCGCAAGCCTATTGGCGTATTTTTGATGTGTGGACCTTCAGGTGTCGGCAAAACCGAAACCGCTTTGGCCATTGCTGATCAAATTTTCGGTGGCGAAGACGCTGTTACCACGATCAACATGACCGAATTTAAAGAGGCACATAAATCATCGATGTTACTGGGTGCAGCTGCTGGCTATGTTGGCTACGGCAAAGGCGGTGTGCTAACCGAAGCAATTCGACAACGTCCCTATTCCGTCTTGTTGCTAGATGAAATTGAAAAGGCTCATCCTGCCATCCATGATATCTTTTTCCAGATATTTGACAAAGGGCATATCTCCGATAGTGAAGGCACAGACGTTGATTTCCGCAATACGGTTATCATCATGACATCCAACGCCGGTGGCGAAGAAATTCGCGACTTCATCGATAGCTGTGATCATGATCCGAATTCAGAGGAACTGACAGGTCATCTGCGTCCTCTGCTACTAGATTTCTTTAGTCCTGCCTTTATTGGCCGGACAGAGTTGATCGCATACCGCCCACTAAACGAAGCAACGAGCGGCAAGCTGGTCGAGATTCACTTGAACCGCATCAAGAAGCGAATTGCGACGCAATATAATGCTGCGTTCACTTGGGATGAAAGCTTTATCGAATATGTCGTTGCAAGCAATCTTGACCCTTTAAGCGGCGGGCGTGCTCTCGAATCTATTATCAACAAGAACTTCTTGCCGCGACTGGCTGAAGAGTGCATCTCTCGGGTAATTGAAAAAGAATCGTTAAGCATTATTCACGTCTCGCATGATGGCTCTGAAGTCGCCCTAAAGATGGAATAAGGATCAAGAATTGGAATACCGGCAGTTGATACCTTTCAGCGCATGGATTTTGGGCGCGTGTTTATGCGCGCTCAATGCGGTGCCTATGCAAGCGAAGGACCACAAACCCATCCGCTTGGGTACGCAAGATTTACCGCCGTATCAAATGTTCCAAGATGGTAAAATCACCGGACTCGCTGTCGAGCGTGTAAAATGCGCGCTTGACGGTTTAGGCGATCCTTATGAAATACACATGATCTCCTGGAGTCAAGCGCAGCTACAGACCCAAAACGGTGATCTGGATGGGTTTTTTGTTGGCTCTAAGAATGCTTCGCGTGCGAAGTATGCAACAACCTCTGATCCGGTCATTTCCGAAGATTTGGTTTGGTTCATGGCGAAAGGGGGCGATATTGACCCTAACGACCCAGCTGACGCGCTTCGAGCACGTTTCAGTGCCAAATTTTCAACGAGCAAATGGCTTCAAATCAAACGCAATGGATATAACGTCGTCAAGAAACCGCGTGACGCCGAAAGTCTTCTCAACATGTTGATGGTTGGCGATATCGATGTGGCATTGGAGTACGAATTGATTTTCGAACACTATATGGTCGAACGCGGTCTGGAGCCGAATTATTTTGATCGCATACCGCTACGTCAGCAAGAAAATAACGTTCATTTCTCGAATTCGTTTCTGGCGGCTAACCCGCTTTTCTTGAAACGCTTTAATTCGAACTTGTCAAAATGTAGGATTTCAGGCTCATGACTTTGAGCATCCAATTTATTCAAATTCCCGAAACTGAGACGGTGCCCCAACGAGAGTATTATCTTTCTGATAATGTCGTGACAGTAGGGCGGGAATATGATTGCACAGTTTCGCTACCAGACATTCAAAGCCAGCTTTCGCGTCGCCATGCACAGATTTCGCATGACGCAGAAAAGCGCTATTTTATCATTGACCTGAGCAAGAATGGCACCAAGCTGAACAACACCGATTTGGAACCAAACAAGGCCACGTCGATCTCAGATGGCGATATGGTGACGATCGGCGACTATAAGTTACTATTGGGCATTGTAGAATGCCCGTGCGAGAAAGCAGAAGACTTTACAGAAGCCCCGCCTGTCTTTCGGCTGGAAAGTGATTTCTCCGATGACAGTACTTTCATGATGAAAGATGCTCCTGACGAGCAACCCGCAAAGCCACGCGAACGGGATTTCACAGTCGATGATCATCCTTTGGATCAAGATTTGATGTTTGATCCATTTGCCGAAGGCCCTCAAATGAACACCGACACGCTTGAAAGTGTGATTGCCGAAGACACCGTTGACAGCGACAAAACGGTTCGACCTTCCAACTTTTTGTCCTTTGATCAGAGAGCAATAGGCGATGTTATAGTACCCATCACACGGATGAATGCTGTTCCGTCGATATCGGAGGCTTACAATTCCGATAACAGAGAACAATCAATAGAGGCGCTGGAGCGCGCTATTGAGCGGTTCTTGCAAGACCTTGATCCAGCCGAGCTTGAAGAAGAATATAATGAGTTTTTGGGGCGTTGGTCGAACCGGCAAAAACACTATTGGAAAATTCATAAAAGACAGTTCGCCAAGAAGCGCCAGAACGGAAATTTTCGTGCTTTGTTGACAGCGTTGTTTATAGAAGAGTTACGGAGACGATGATGCAAACGTTCACGAAAAGGCTTGGTTTGCGTCACGCGGCACTTGCAGCTGTCTTTGCCCTTGCGGCATGCGCCCAGCCTAAGCCTGTTCCGGAAGAACCAACCAAACCCGTAAATAAAACCATGGTTGTGACGGCTGGCCCTAACGCTAATAGCTACAATGATGGTGCGAACCCTGTCGTGATACGCATCTACCAACTGTCCAAACGAACCGGATTTGAAGCCGCCGATTTCTGGAAAATATTCAATGGCACCTCCAAGGATTTGGCCGGCATCGTGCTGGATCAACAGAGTCTCGCATCGCTATATCCCGGTGAAAGCCGTCTAGTTGCGCTTGATCTTGTCCCAGAGGCTGCGTTTTTGGGCGTTTTTGGGGAGTTTGCCGATTTTGAAAGTCAAACTTTCCGCGCGACAGCCGCAATAGATGCGACAACGGTTGATCGCGGCGTGACAATCAATGTGACTGCTTCGGGTGTGTCTATCAAAACAGTGCCTGAAACCCCGCTCAAAAAGGTAGCACCGCAGCCTGGTCCGAGTGAAAAAGAGCCGTCGAAAGTCGGCAAGTTCTTTAAGAAAATATTTGGAGCCAAAGAATGAGCGGCATTGTTTGGTCAGAAGGCATGTTCATTGCCCCACAGCATTTCCAGCGCGCAGATTTAGCTGCGCGGGCTTATGCCGAGGCGATCGCATCTCTGGATTTATTCGGAAATGATTTTGGTGTTTCTGAACTGGACCTGAATTCAGAGCACTTGAAACTAGGCAAAATCGGCGTCAGAACGTGCAACGGCGTCTTTCCCGATCGTACTTATTTCGATTTATCCAAGGAATTGGTATTGGACATTCCGGACGGCACGGTGGACACAATTGTCGCATTGTGCTTGCCGCTTGCCACACGTGGAACAAAACAGATTGGTACAGAGCGCGGAGCGCATCGATATTTATCCGAGCGCGCAGAACTAGAAGACATTCAAGACCCTGAAAATGAATCTATGGAAGCCAATATTTGGCAAGTTGGCGTCGATCTGCGTCTTTCACAGGGCGACATGTCCGCATTTGCAGTTATTCCCATTTGTCGAATTCTGGAGAAAACGGCTGAAGGTCGCGTTGTGCTTGATCGCCAGTATATGCCACGTGCTTTGCGTATTTCCGCGTCGGACCGTTTGCTAGAGCGGCTCGATGAGCTGGTAACATTAGCGCGTGTGCGTGCTGGAAATG
>TARA_B110000908_G_scaffold76259_1_pt1 | contig 22802 bp, 22 predicted proteins | sample TARA_B110000908 | Tara Oceans TARA_B110000908 (sample SAMEA4398067) | marine metagenome | biome: Polar Biome; feature: [DCM] deep chlorophyll maximum layer (ENVO:01000326); material: water (ENVO:00002006), including particulate matter (ENVO:01000060) such as... | depth 36 m
CGTTTTGACGTCGCCGCATCCACGCAGTTGGCGGGTGGCAACGCTGTACGCCTTGCGATGCAGATCAGGCAGGACTTATGGCGGGCGTTGCAGAACCTGCGCGGTTTTTCCCCAGTGGTTCAGATCACCCCAGTGGATGGGCAGTTGAGCGTGCAGGCCGGCGGGCGTGTGATGGGTAAAGTCACCGCAAATCTACAGACTGAAATTGTGGCGGTATTGGAAAATCCCAAAAATCGGGCACGTTGGTTGAAATGTGCACAATATCAACGACCTAGGGGTTCGGTATAATGTCGGTATTACGTCGGTATTGCGTCGGTGCGGTTGTCAGTCTGATAAGTGTAAGCTTTGCGACCTTATGCGTGGCCCAAGACGTGCCGTCTGGCCAATCTATCACGCTGCACGAGGTTCTAATCGACGCCGTAGACAATGAAAGCTGGCTGCGGTTTCGGTTTATCGCGCCGCGCATAGCCCGTGCAGGTGGCGATATAACTTACGGCGTCGCCGCTGCGGATATGGAGCATCTATGTGCATCCGTCGCTGTGCCTTACATGTCCGAATATGAGCTTCAAAGCAATTTGATTGTTATCTCTTTATCGGATCAAGAAACTGAGTTTGGGGCAGCCAATCAGGAAGTCACCCAGTTTTTCGATGTATTTCGGGTCAAAAATGAGACCTGTATCTGGGAGGCTTTTTGATGCAAGCACAATATGTTGCGGCACGCCCCTCAACCAATGCCCCTTTTGAGGCTTTAGAGTCACATTTCCGCCCATTACAACGGGATGGATTTATTTTGAACAAGGATTCCACTATGTTGCCTACAGGGATTTCCCAAGAAGCCCTTACCTCAAGTAAAGATGCGTCGGCACATTCCGTGTCAAAGCATCCAATTAGTAGTAACAGGAGACATAGATGTCAAAGAGCATCAAACTACTGGCAACATTCGGCTTTATCGCTGTTGTTGCTGCCTGTGCGCGCGAGCAGCAGGTCGAAGAATTTGTCGTGCTTGACCCAACCCCTATTTCGGTTGAGCCAGTACAGACAGGCAAATACAAGTAATTTACCAAAAGGTAACTTATCTACGAAGTGGGCGGTTGCGCCCACTTCGACCACATCCCCTAATTTTTGCCCAATATTTGGCAGTATTGCAGGGGGGGCAGTCTCATGCTGAAACATCGCGGTTTCCCTGGACGCCTCAAAGGCTCCGATTTCCAATTTACATTACGCCGAGCCAATCCAAAGGGCGCGACACCTATCAGCCGTCGTGAGCGCAAGAACGATCGCAAACCAGCGGATCGTCGTGCCGATGCGGGGTTTATGGAAGCCCTTTGGGAGCAATTTGGTGAACACCCGTTTGAACGTGGCAATCTAGATGCGGGCCGCCTGTCGTGGCTGTTTGGCCGTGAGGTAGTTGCGGCGACCGAGACATTTGACCCCGAAGATTACGAGGCCTTATTGGTCATCAATGCCCCTATCGCACGCGCCAGTTTCCCTGAAGCGATGGGAGAATAAGCGTAATGCTGCTTTCCTTGACCCAAAACCAGCAAAGCATGGCCGATTTCCGCGCCATTGCTGCGCGTGGCTTGGTGAACGGTGCGCAGCTGTGCGACCCTGAAAATACGGAGTCCGCATACCGTCACCATCTTGGTGATAGTACTCATTTCCGTAGCCCTTCCCCTCACGGGCGGCTGGTATCTTTTGATGCTATGCCGCCCGATTTTTTTCCACCCAAGTCTTTGATTTGGCAATACTTTGCCGATCAGCTAGTGCCGCATAAACGTGCGTTGCACAATGGGCTGAACCTGTCATTCGTATCTGTGAATAATGAAGCAGAAGACACACAATGTCAGTCAAACTTTTTTTCATGGCCAGTTGCGCCTGTGCGGCGCTTGCGGGTTGCGGCGCAACGGGCACCGACCAAGCGTTATTTGGCGGGGCGGCAGGCGCAGGCATTGCCGTTGTTGCCAACGCCAACCCGATTAAAGGCGCGGTTGTTGGTGCGGCAGGGAACTATATCTACTGTCAGGCCAACCCAGGCAAATGTAACTAAGACAGCACATCAGTTTGTGGGGAAAAAAAACCCAGTGACAGCGAGGCTGCACTGGGTCCTTTCAAACGCAATACCGAGGGAAAAGCTCATATTGCGTTTTTCCGCTGGTTTAGAAGCGGAAAGTGACGGACGTGCCGATACGGTCAGCTTCCAATGTTGTGCCAGTACCGCTGGTGCGCTCACCCGTAATATATTCAAAACCGATTGCGATATTGTCGACTGGTTTGTAAATTGCGCTGACGTGAATGGTTTCCAATTCACTGATGTCACGGGCACCGGCTGCGTCGTATTGTTCGTTGCCATAAGCGATGCCGACGTTCCATTTTTCGCCAAGGTCTTGGCGGAATTCGAGGGTATAGCCCTCTGTGCCATTGGCTTCACCGCCAACGATGCTGGAACCGCCACCGATCAGATAGTCACCGATGCCTTCGCCATTGACATATGTCGCTCCAAAAGAGCCGCCCTGCCAAGGTTTGAAGTTACCAGAAAGGGTGACTGCGCTGCGATTTACGTCGTTTGCTCCGTTTTCGAGTGTACCAGCCAATCCTGCGATACGAACGGAATAGTTTTCGCCATTGTATTGCGTCGCAGCGGTCAGAACTGGATCGTTAGATGTGCCAGGCGATTGTTCCAGCGAAAAGCTGTAATCAAGGTTGCCAGCAGTGCTGGCATAACGGACCTGCGGAACCCGCGCGAACGTAACACCAACTGGGCCGTTAAAATCAAGGCTGGTCGGGTAATGCCCAATCGGCATGAAATTGGTCCAAGTTTGACCAATGGTAAAGCCAGCCACGGAGATGTTTGCATGACGCAAACGCAGTTCAGCCGTTCCGCCGGAACCGAACAGGTCATATTCCAATTGTCCACCAATGGTGCCGATGTCGGTCTCGGATGCGAGACGAAAACCAAAGCGTGTTGTCCGCACGGATGTGTCAAAGCTGCCGTCTGTAGCGTCCAGGCTGTCCAATTCGCTGGTCAAGGACAGGTCACCTTGTTCAAAATCAAGGTCATAAAACGCTTCGGCGCGGATAAAGCCGTAGAACGTGAGAGCGGTATTGGGGCTGATGTTGAAGGTTTTGTCTTGGGCGGAAGCGACTGTCCCGCTTGCTCCGACAGCTATAGCAGCCGCGACAATGCCTTTTGTTATGGTTTTCATGTGAGTTTCTCCGATGTGGCGGCAATGTTATATGTACCGCAGGGTCACCTTCGAACCTCTACTGCACACGAGCCAATCAATAGTGATCACCAAAAAAAGACGAAAGGTGATGCGGCAGGTACAAACACGTTTGTTGTGAAGAGTCGTGACTATTTATTGTGCAGTGATAACAATACATTTGCGACATATTCGCCTCGTGCAAGCGAAGTACGATCACACACTTCGGAGGTGCCGCGAGGTGTCTGTGATCGGCATTTCGTTGCCACGAAAGCACGTAATCCGATGAAACGTCCCGTGCCGCGAACGGCTATACAAAGCGGAATTCGGGCTTTTTATTGCTTGCTTCGAACTGATGCAAGTGTGCAACGTCGCGCAACTTTCAACTTACCTGATGTTAAACAGCGTCAACTCGTGTTATCAATACCTCAATGGGCGAAAACAGCCCAATTAAAAGGTAGTTTTAATGAAACGAGTAATCTGCATTTTTGCAGTAGCAGCCATATTTCTGGCCGGTGCATGCATGAAGTCCGAAGAGGCATCCAGTCGCGGCGAAATATCGCTGTTGGGTCCACTGACGGCCGGGTAATAAGTCCGCGCCTAACAGCGCATTTTAACAATCACATCGCATCGACCGTCCCGCATCAGCGGGGCGGCTTTTTGCGTTTTTCAATTCAAATCCTGTCTTCCCAAATTCAAAAGGACATCCCATGTTCAACAAAATCCTAATCGCCAACCGTGGTGAGATCGCTTGCCGTGTTATCAAGACTGCCCGCAAAATGGGCATCGGCACCGTTGCAATATATTCAGATGCGGACAAGCAGGCATTGCATGTGCAAATGGCTGACGAGGCGATCCACATCGGCCCCCCCCCTGCCAACCAATCCTATATTGTCATTGATAAGGTGATGGAGGCTGTGAAGGCGTCTGGTGCGCAAGCGGTCCACCCCGGCTATGGTTTCTTGTCCGAGAATTCGAAATTTGCCTCGGCCTTGGCGGATGCGGGCGTTGCGTTTGTTGGCCCCCCAGTTGGCGCGATTGAGAAAATGGGTGACAAAATCACGTCTAAGAAGATCGCCCAAGAAGCTGGTGTTTCTACTGTTCCCGGTCACATGGGGCTGATTGCAGACGCGGATGAAGCCGTGGAAATTTCCAATAAGGTTGGCTATCCTGTGATGCTGAAAGCCTCCGCTGGTGGTGGCGGTAAAGGCATGCGCATCGCGTGGAATGATGAGGAGGCCCGTGAGGGGTTTCAGTCTTCCAAGAACGAGGCTGCAAACAGTTTTGGCGACGATCGCATCTTCATTGAGAAGTTCATCACGCAGCCACGCCACATTGAAATTCAGGTGTTATGTGACAGCCACGGCAACGGTATTTATCTGGGCGAACGTGAATGTTCTATCCAACGCCGCCAACAGAAGGTTGTAGAAGAAGCACCATCACCATTCTTGGACGAAGCCACGCGTAAAGCTATGGGTGAACAGGCCGTCGCTTTGGCGCTGGCTGTTGATTATGCATCTGCTGGCACAGTTGAGTTTATCGTTGATGGCAACAAGAACTTTTTCTTCCTAGAGATGAACACACGTTTGCAGGTGGAACATCCTGTGACCGAATTGATCACGGGTGTTGATTTGGTCGAACAAATGATCCGTGTGGCCAATGGCGAAAAACTATCGATCACTCAAGACGATGTGACTCTGACAGGTTGGGCCATTGAAAACCGTCTGTATGCGGAAGATCCATATCGCGGGTTCCTCCCGTCGATTGGTCGTTTGTCGCGTTACCGTCCGCCAGCTGAACAAGCCGCTGGTCCCTTGTTGGATAACGACAAATGGCAAGGTGATGCCGCAGCTGGTCCCGTTGCAATCCGTAATGATACGGGCGTTTACGAGGGCGGCGAGATCAGCATGTATTATGATCCGATGATCGCCAAGCTGTGCACATGGGCCCCAACCCGTGACGCCGCAATTGAAGCGATGCGCGTGGCGCTTGATAGCTTCGAAGTTGAGGGTATTGGCCACAACCTACCGTTCTTGTCTGCTGTGATGGATCACCCGATCTTTATCGCTGGTGAAATGACGACAGCCTTTATTGAAGAACAGTATCCTGAGGGCTTCCAAGGCGTGACCTTGCCTGACGTTGATTTGCGCCGGATCGCAGCCGCCACGGCTGCAATGAACCGTGTGTCAGAAATTCGCCGCGCCCGTGTGTCGGGTCGGATGGACAATCACGAACGTAAGGTCGGAAAAGAATGGAATGTGGCGCTGCAAGATACCGCGCTTGATATGGTAATCGACGCGGATCACGATGGTTCAAACGTAACTTTTGATGATGGCACCTGTATGCGCGTTACTGGTGATTGGACGCCGGGCGATCAGCTGGCCACGATGATGGTGGATGGTGCACCACTGGTTCTGAAGGTTGGAAAAATCAGCGGTGGTTTCCGCATCCGTACACGGGGTGCCGATATGAAGGTCCACGTGCGCACGCCACGTCAGGCTGAACTGGCGCTGTTGATGCCAGAGAAAGTCGCGCCTGATACCTCCAAGCTGTTGTTGTGTCCAATGCCGGGCTTGGTGGTGAAGGTGAGCGTGGAAGAGGGCGAAGAAGTCGAAGAAGGCCAAGCCCTGTGCACCATCGAGGCGATGAAGATGGAAAACATCCTTAAGGCCGAGAAAAAGGGCACCGTGTCCAAGATCAACGCCAGCGCGGGCGAAAGCCTTGCGGTGGACGAAATTATTATGGAGTTCGAATAAGAGGCATGACAGCTGAAAGCGCGATACTGCGAGATGTTAAAGGTGCAAGCCGTCAGTTTACGCTGACGGTCCGCTTCTTCTCGCGCAGTTCGCGTTTACGAAGTGGCATCTTGTCGATGCTGCGGCTGATTTCGCGCACGTCCCAAGGGAACGGTTTGCGCAGTTTAACGCCGCCATCCAATCCGATAATGACCAACATAAACCCGCGTGGGCGTAATTTCAGACGTAATGCCGATTTGGCGCTGGGGTCTGTATCGGTCAAAACCACCACATCGCGTTCATCCAAAGACGTCAGGTTTGCCATCAACAATTCAATCTGTTCGGCGTATCGCGGGTCTGCATCGCTGTCGGCAAAGACCACGATGGGCCTCTTTTTCCATACAAATTGCATTAAGTCGGCATCAGAATCCTGTGAAAACACCGTGTTTTCAGCGGTCTCTGTGGTGTCTTGGGCCACAGATTGGCTGGCAAATAAAGCTGCGATTACAATGGGTAATATAAGTTTCATGGGGGCTCCTGTTGGACTTAACATAGTGGGTTTGCCAGAGATTGCGACCCAGCAACGATGCAATCGTTACGTTAAAGCGATAGCAATAGGTGTGATGCCATGACTGGGGTGATCCCCGCATCATGGTCGAACGGGGCGGCCATAAGACAAAGAACAGGCCGTAACATGGACGTTATTTTACACCTTGGTTCGCATAGGACAGGCAGCACTACATTTCAAAGCTACATGCGCCGATCCAGTTCCGAATTGTCGCAACGTGGCATTGGGTACTGGGGTCCACAACGTACACGGCAAGGGTTGTTTTCAGGTTTGATGCCTGCACCACGTTTAAATTTCGGGCACAAGGCGCAGACACGGGCCGAAGGTCGCGTGCAAATTCAATTGGCCAACTCTGCCAAAAACGGTGTGCGCAAGCTGGTTGTGAGTGACGAAAATATGATTGGATCGGTACGCCATAACTTGCGGAAACGCGCGTTATATCCCGCGATTGGAGAGCGCTTGGCGCGGTATGCGCGTGCCTTTGATGGCCGTGTAAACCGTGTGATTTTAAATATACGGGCGCAGGACCTTTATTGGTCTTCAGCGATGGCATTCGGCGTGGCGCGTGGACACCGAATGCTGCCATCTGAAGGGTTCGAGGACTTGGTGGTGTCCCGTCGTACATGGCGTGATGTGATTACCGATTTGTCCTGTGCGCTACCCGATACAGAAATTTGCGTTCTGCCGTTTGAGCGGTATCAAGGCCGCCCTGATGTGATGTTAGCAACATGTACTGATGAACGCGCGCCCAACAACACTGATGCCGATTGGTTGAACCGAGCCCCCAATGTAAACGCGCTGCGCAAAATTTTGGCAGAACGCGGCGAGGTCTCTGGTCTTCGGATTTTGGGCACAGATTTGGGTGGGTCACGCTGGGTTCCTTTCGACGACGAACAACGCGCATCTTTGCGCGAAGCATATGCTGACGACCTGCACTGGCTGATTTCAGGGGCAGACGGTCTGGCGACATTGACACAAGACACGATGACAGAAGATTGGGATCAAGCAGGAACGGGAAACATCCCGCTGTTTGGTCCACTGAGCAAAGGACAAAGACATGACAAACAAGAAAGATACGTGGCAGGGCATCGCTGAAAGTGAACTGCGTGGCCGACCTGTAGACGACCTGACGTGGAAAACCCTTGAGGGGATTGATGTTCAGCCGATCTATACCGAAGAAGATTTGGAAGGTGTCGATCATCTTGGCACGATCCCCGGCGCGGCCCCTTATACGCGCGGCGTAAAGGCGACGATGTACGCGGGCCGTCCGTGGACCATTCGCCAATATGCGGGATTTTCTACGGCTGAGGAATCCAATGCGTTCTACCGCCGTGGTTTGGCCGCTGGTCAGCAAGGCGTGTCCGTAGCCTTTGATTTGGCGACCCACCGTGGGTACGACAGCGACCACGAACGTGTTGTCGGCGATGTAGGCAAAGCTGGCGTCGCCATCGACAGTGTCGAGGATATGAAAATCCTGTTCGACGGTATCCCGCTGGATAAGGTGTCAGTTTCGATGACCATGAACGGGGCCGTGATCCCGATCTTGGCAAGCTTCATTGTCGCTGGTGAGGAACAGGGCCACGATAAGTCGGTTCTTGCGGGCACCATTCAGAACGACATTCTGAAGGAGTTTATGGTCCGCAACACGTACATTTATCCACCAGAACCATCGATGCGGATCGTTTCGGATATCATCGAATTCACGTCGAACGAGATGCCTAAATTTAATTCAATCTCGATCTCTGGCTACCACATGCAAGAAGCTGGTGCGAACTTGGTTCAGGAACTGGCCTTCACCTTGGCAGATGGGCGCGAATATGTGCGCACCGCGATTGCTGCGGGCATGGACGTGGATAAATTTGCTCCACGCCTTAGCTTCTTCTTTGCGATTGGCATGAACTTCTTCATGGAAGCGTCCAAGTTGCGCGCAGCCCGTTTCCTGTGGCATCGTATCATGTCCGAATTTGAGCCGAAGAACCCAAAATCATCCATGTTGCGCACCCATTGCCAAACCTCTGGCGTGTCGTTGCAGGAACAAGATCCCTACAACAACGTGGTCCGGACCGCTTATGAAGCGATGGCGGCGGCATTAGGGGGAACACAGTCACTCCACACCAACGCACTGGACGAGGCGATAGCCTTACCTACTGATTTCTCTGCCCGGATTGCGCGAAATACGCAGCTAATTTTGCAAGAAGAAACTGGTGTTACCAATGTGGTCGATCCATTGGCAGGGTCCTATTACGTTGAAAAACTTACCCATGATTTGGCGACTGAAGCATGGAAACTGATCGAAGAGGTTGAAGAACTGGGTGGTATGACCAAGGCCGTAGCCTCTGGCATGCCAAAGCTGCGGATTGAAGAAGCAGCGGCAACCCGTCAAGCCAACATAGATCGCGGCACCGAAGTGATTGTTGGCGTCAACAAATACCGCTTGGACAAAGAAGACCCAATCGACATTTTGGACATCGACAATGATGCAGTGCGCACCAGCCAGATCGCGCGATTGGATGGCATTCGTGCTAGCCGTGACAGCGCTGTATGTGAGGCGACTTTAGCTGAATTGACCCGTCGTGCAGAGGAGGGTGGCAATCTCTTAGAAGCGGCAGTCGCTGCCGCACGTGCGCGTGCCACTGTAGGGGAAATTAGCATGGCTATGGAAAACGTGTTTGGCCGCCACCGCGCTGAAGTGAAAATGCTGTCAGGCGTTTATGGCGCTGCCTACGAGGGCGATGAAGGCTTCGCCGCGATCCAGAAATCAGTCGAGGACTTCGCTGAAGAAGAAGGCCGCCGTCCACGGATGTTGGTCGTAAAGATGGGCCAAGATGGTCACGATCGTGGGGCAAAAGTGATCGCAACTGCCTTTGCTGATATTGGTTTTGACGTTGATGTTGGACCATTGTTCCAGACACCTGCGGAAGCGGCGCAAGATGCGGTTGATAATGATGTGCATGTCATTGGGATCAGTTCACAAGCGGCGGGTCACAAGACGCTAGCACCCAAACTGGTGCAGGCGTTGAAGGATGCAGGTGCTGACGATATTATTGTTATTTGTGGCGGTGTTATCCCGCAGCAAGATTACCAATACCTATATGACAATGGTGTGAAAGCGATCTTTGGTCCGGGGACTAACATCCCGAAAGCGGCGCAAGATATTCTTGAGATTATCCGAAGCACACGCAAATAATTGGATTGGGGGCTTATTGGCTCCCAATCGACTTTTGCGTTTTGGTATTACGTATAAGAGCGGGGCAATTTAATGTTGTTAGATCATTTGGCAGTGTCGGGTGACACCTTAGAAGCGGCACAAAATTATGTCGAAGAGGCGTTGGGTGTTTCCATGCAAATGGGTGGTGAACACGCGGTGTTCTACACCCATAATAAATTGATGGGACTGGCCGATGGCTTGTACCTTGAGGCGATCGCGATCAACCCAACTGCCCCTAAACCGGATCGTCCCAGATGGTTTGATCTGGACGGCTTTTCAGGCAATGCACGTCTGACCAACTGGATTTGTCGCAGCACGGCGCTGGATCAAGACATTGCGATGTTGCCCGCTGGGATTGGCGAGGCGGTCCAGTTAAGGCGTGGTGATCTGCGTTGGCAAATGGTTGTGCCGCCAAGTGGCCGATTGCCCTTCGATAATATGTGTCCTGCCTTGATTGAATGGCAAACGTCCACGCACCCCTCTGATGGATTACCGTCGTCGGGCTGCCGATTGCGCCGTCTCGTTGTGGCGCATCCGCAGGCGAAAGAATTGGAGGCTTCGGTTCATCGTGCCTTGGATGATGATCGCATTGTGTTTGAAGTGGGTGCCCCCGAATTGATGGCAGAATTTGAAACACCACATGGGATACGCAGATTGTGATCCGGCCTGCGCTTAACTCCGATGCGACGGAGATTACTGCGCTTTGGAACGCGATGATCCTTGAGACGGCAGTAACGTTTACAACTGAATTGAAACTGCGTGGTGACGTTGAGGCTATGATTGCCGACCCTGCGCGTTGCGTTTTGATCGCTGAACTTGATGGTGCATTTTCTGGATTTGCGTTGTTTGGTTCGTTTCGAAATGGCCCTGGATATGCAGGTACGGTCGAACATTCGGTCTACGTGGCCCCAAAGGCAAAACGTAAAGGATTGGGGCGTTTGTTGTTAGATGAATTAACCAAGATGGCCGTGAAAACGGGTCATCACGTCATGGTTGGTGCGATCAGTGGTGGCAATTTAGCGGCTGTGAAGTTCCACCAAAGCCTTGGCTTTGATCAGGTTGCACGTATGCCTGAAGTTGGTCGAAAAAACAGTGTTTGGCACGATCTGATATTAATGCAGAAAATCTTGGAAACGCCCTGACACTTCTGAACGCAAGGGTTAGGATGCGGATATGTCTATTTGGTCCCGCATCGCTGAAGCCCTTTCTGCACTTACTTCAGGTGAGGGATTATCGTCAGTTTTTGACAAGCTGCGCAGCCCACCTGAACGCTCGGTTGCATTTGCGATTGCGGTGATTGCGCTGGGTGCCAAGATGGCCAAAGCCGATGGTCACGTGACCCGCGACGAGGTTACTGCCTTTCGGGAAGTGTTCAATATCGCAGCACAGGACGAGGCCGGGGCGGCCCGCGTGTTCAACTTGGCACGGACCGATGTGGCCGGATTTGAAAGCTATGCAACCCGCATCCACGAGATGTTCCATGAAGATCCATGCACATTGAAAGATTTGATGGAGGGTCTGTTTCATATCGCGATGGCCGATGGGTTTTATCACCCGAATGAGGACGCGTTTTTGGAACGTGTTGCCGAGATTTTTGAAGTTAAAGAACATGAATTCAAAGTATTGCGTGCGCGGTTTGTGCCGGATGCTGATGCTGACGCCTACACGGTCTTAGGTCTTACACCCGATATGGCTTTTGATGAAATGCGCAAAGCATGGCGCAAATTGGTGCGTGAAAATCACCCAGACGCGATGATTGCACGCGGTATCCCTGAGGAGGCGGTTATGTTGGCTGAAAAACGTATGAGTGATATAAATCGCGCGTGGGATGATATCCGAAAAGAGCACGCATAATGCGGTTTGCAACCTATAATGTTGAGTGGATGGATCGGCTGTTTGATCAGCACGGTGCGTTGCTTAACAATGATGGATGGTCCGGGCGATATGACGTAACCCGCAAACAACAAACCAAGGCTTTGGGTGTTGTGTTTAAGGCGATGGATGCGGACGCGGTGATGATCATTGAAGCCCCAGATCACAGCAAACAACGTGATGCGGTTCTGGCGCTTGAGAATTTCGCCGCCCGTTTTAAGTTACGGGCACGCAAAGCGATCATAGGTTTTGGCAATGATACCCAGCAAGAAATTGCAATGCTGTACGACCCTGATGCGATGACTGTTCACCACGATCCGCGTGGCGAGGACTTTGGGGAAACGGGTGGCCGCAATGCACCGCGTTTTGATGGCGCGTTTCGCATCGATCTTGACGTTGATGAAGTGGAGGATTTGGTGCAGTTCTCCAAGCCGCCGTTGGAGCTAACGATCAAAACTAAAGCAGGGTTCGATCTGCAAATGATAGGTGCCCACCTGAAATCCAAAGCTCCGCACGGCGCCCAAAACCGCGATGAAGTGATGCGCTATTCTATCGCCAATCGGCGTAAGCAATTAGCGCAGGCGATTTGGTTGCGTCAACGGATCACCGATCACCTGGATCAGGGGACGCCTTTGATCGTTGTCGGTGATATGAATGATGGTCCAGGATTAGACGAATACGAAGACCTTTTTGGCCGTTCTTCGGTCGAAATCCTGCTGGGTGGCGAGGGAATGCCGCAGCTGTTCGAACCCCACGCGCGTATGGCGTTGTCTCGTAAATTGACTGCAACGCCAACAACCTCGCGATTTTTCGTCCGTCCCCATAAGCGGTTTTTACAGGCCTTGCTGGATTACATTATGGTGTCGCCAAAGATACAGGAACGGGATGCTGAGTGGCGCATTTGGCATCCTTTGGATGATCCTATCTGTTGGAAAACACCGGACTTGCGTGATGCATTGGTGACGGCTTCGGATCACTTTCCGGTAACGTTAGACGTTAACATTTAGATCGTTTCGTGCGTGAAATGCCCATCTTTTCGGGTGTCAGTCCTTGCGAACTTTCACACAAAGTTCGGCATCAAGAGAGCTCGCGAGTGATTGCAATCGTACCTCTGCGACCTCTCCGTAAAGTGGTAGTGCGTCGCGGGTCAACCGCAATTCGAGAAGCCGTTTTTTTGGGAACCATTTGAAGGTGGCCCGTTCAGCCCCTTTTTCCATCCACAACATTGCGCCAAATCTCATTGCTTTGCCCAACACTTCGGCCTCAAGTTTGGTTTTGTCGTCAATAAGGCTGTAGAGTTCCTCGAACCGTGTACCCTCACGAGAGTTTGAGTATCTATGCAAAAGCGATATTCCAAGGAAGACCCGTTCGGAATGATTTAGCCCGCCCAAATTGGCACGTGTGGCGTTGTCAAAACAGATTTCGGCCCGATAATCTGGATGCGCGCGCCAGCTGACGTCGTGGAGCAGGCAGGCGGCTTTGACGAGGCGTTTACGGGCATCAGGTGAGGATTTGAACAGTGGTAAAACGAAATCATAAAGCGATTTGCCAAACCCAGGCATACGGGCATCTTTGGCTTCGGCGAACCGTGAGGCTTCGATTAATGGATCACGATCGCGCAATCTTTGCGGCATTTGTTCAAAAAGCATCCCTTCGCGGATACCATAGCTGCTGATCGCGATGTCTGTGGGTTTGAATGCTTTGACCAGTTGTTTCAGTACCATTGCCGCCAGCGGAACCAGCGCCATACGGGCAGATGAAATACCACACGCACTGCGCAGTTCTTCGATGTCAGCCTCTGCGATATACTTGGCCGTGGCCGAAACATGGGCGGGGGTCATGCGGTATTCGTGCAAAACATGCAGGGGATATGCGCGCCGGTGCATATCGATCCGCGCGATGGCCCGCCAGCTGCCGCCCACCAGGAACAAGCGGTCCCGTTGCGCGCCCATCTGGTCGACCAGTTCAGCGATGGCTGATTTGATATGGGCTTTGCGCCCTTTGTGCCCACCTTTGATGCTTTGCAATTTAAGGGGGCCAAGGTTTGATGTGACCCGTTTTCCTACGCGTCCCTCGGAAATTTCTGCCAATTCCATTGACGAACCGCCGATGTCACAGATCAATCCATATGCACCCGGCCAGCCCAGCAACACGCCCTGTGCAGAAAGCCGCGCTTCTTCCTTACCATCAATGACCCAAATCTTCAGGCCTGTGTCGCGCAAAACATCAGCGCAGAAATCCGGTCCATCATTGGCGTCCCGCACGGCGGCGGTGGCAACAACTGTCAACTCTGACAATCCCATTCCGTCAGCAAGGTGTTTGAAACGGATCATAGCGGCCAAGGCGCGTTTGCGTCCTGAGGGGCTTAATTGTCCCGTTTCTGAAACACCCGCACCCAATGCACACATGATTTTTTCGTTGTAGAAATATGCGGGGCTACGGGCCGCGCCATCAAACACCACCATCCGTACAGAGTTTGAACCGACATCTACGACGCCCACACGCGATAAGGCGCGGGTGCTGGGATCGTCAAAAAGGGATAGGCCAAAAGAGCCTGTTTCGTTCGCAGAGTGTTCGGTTTGCACGTCTGGTGGTTCCCTTGTGTGGGGTATTTGGAGGCAGCTTGCCCCGAAGGGTTAGGCGGGGTCAACACAGCTCAAGTTATGCGCAAAGCGTATTTGGCTTAATCTTTTGTGTGCGTCAATTTTGGAACGTCTGAGGCCCCAGCCGAACCACGACCAGACAGGGACGGATTTTCCATAAAGAAGCGGTGGCAGTTGAATTCAAATGTGCCGTCTGCAACAGGAGGGCGAGTAAAGCTGCCGTCAGGGGCCATAACCCAACTTTGTGCCACATCGGCCAAGTTTGCGGCCATGATTTGGGATACGATTTGCGCCTTCACGGTGGCGTTTTTGATTTCGACCAATGTTTCCACGCGACGGTTCAAATTGCGGCTCATCCAATCCGCTGAAGACATGAAAACCCGCGCCTTTTTGTGGGGCAGGCCATAGCCGTTGCTAAAACAAACGATGCGCGAATGTTCCAAGAAGCGGCCCACAATCGATTTGACACGGATGTTTTCGGACAGACCTTTGATGCCGGGCCGCAGGCCACAAATACCGCGCACAACAAGGCTGATTTTCACGCCGTCTTGGGACGCTGCGTACAGTGCGTCGATGATTTCTTTTTCGATCAGGCTGTTCATCTTGGCCCAAATTTCTGCAGGCCTTCCGGCGCGGGCATGTTCTGCCTCTGCTGCGATCATTTCTAGCAGCCGCGTTTTCAAATTTGCAGGCGAAATAGCAAGGTTGCTTAGGTTTTCTGGTGGGGCATAGCCAGACAAGTAGTTGAATACTTTGGTCGCGTCGCGGCCAAGTTTGGCGTCACAGGTGAACAGAGAAAGGTCGGTGTAGATGCGCGCGGTGATGGGGTGGTAATTGCCGGTTCCGTAGTGCGTATAGGTCACCAATTCGCTGCCTTCACGGCGCACAACAGTACTGATTTTTGCGTGTGTTTTCAGACCAATAAACCCGTAGACCACATGGGCACCCGCCCGTTCTAGACGGCGCGATTGGCGGATGTTGGCAGCTTCATCAAAGCGTGCCTTCAGCTCAACCAAGGCGGTGACCGACTTGCCGTCTTCGGCGGCTTCGCACAAGGCCTCAACAATGGGGGACCGTTTGGACGTGCGGTATAATGTCTGTTTGATAGCGACCACATGGGGATCACGCGCCGCTTGTTGCAAGAAACGAACAACCATGTCGAAGGTTTCATATGGGTGGTGCAGCAGCATGTCTTTTTGACGAATGGCGGCGAACATGTCCCCTTCAAAGTCGGTGACACGTTCAGGGACGCGTGGCGTGAACGTGGGCCACAGTAAATCAGGGCGTTCTTCCAAAACCAATTCGCTTAGATCATCGACGCCAATCATGCCGTCGATTTCGATCATCTCTTCGTCGCCAACGCCAAGCTCTGCCATGACAACGGATTTTAGTTTTTCAGGGGCACCTGTCGAAATACTGATGCGGACCACTTCGCCGCGCTTACGGCGTTTAAGGGCGACTTCAAATTCGCGCACTAAATCTTCGGCTTCTTCTTCGACTTCAAGATCGCTGTCACGCAGAACGCGGAATTCAAAATGGCCTTTGAGTTCATAGCCTGGAAAGAGACCTGAAATGTTGAGGACCAGCAGGGCCTCTAGCGGTAAGAACCGATGCCCCGTTTCGCTGGGAACCGAAATAAAGCGATCAATTTGTGCGGGGATTGGCAGTAAGGCCTGCAAATTTCGTTTGTCACGTTTGCGTTGGAGTTGCAGGGCCAGAACATATCCGGTGTTTGGAATAAACGGGAAAGGGTGCGCGGGGTCGATCGCAAGTGGAGATAGAACCGCGAACACTTGAGTTAGAAAAAATTCCTTTAGGAACACACGATCTTCGTCGGTTAGATCATCAAGTTCTAGGATTGTTATATTTTCCACCTCCATCTGTTGATGAAGTTCGCCAAGCACACGTTGTTGCGTGTACATCAGATTGCGTGCGTTTTCGTTGACAAGCACCAATTGTTCGGCAGGTGACAGCCCGTCAATGCCAGGTGTGGTGTTGCCAGCACGGGCCAATTCACGCAGGCCAGCGACACGAACGGTATAGAATTCGTCCAAGTTGTTCGCGCTGATCGACAAGAACCGCAAGCGTTCCAACAAGGGGACCCGTGGGTTTTCAGCTTCTTGTAAAACGCGCCAATTGAACCCCAGCCAGCTGAGTTCACGATTATAGAAACGGCCCGCTGTGGTCGGGTCCAAATCAGGCAAATCTGTAGGCGCATCGAACGGCGCAGTCAGGAAATCAGCGTGTGACATAAGATTACAATATCAATGAATTATGACAGTTAAGGGGCGGATATTGCGCCGTTTAACCTAAATTGTCCAGCACTTGACCCGCCAGCGCACGGGTAAGCGGTTTGTGACGTGAAAGGCTGTGTTCGTCCATTGCCGCAACGACGTCACGTGCCGCAGCGAAAGAACGATCAATTCGCAAAACAAGGTAGGGGATTACATCGGGGCGTGGCATCAATTGGCGGTCATTGAATTGTTTGGCGATCACTGCACTTAGGAGTGTGTCATCAGGGGCGTTCAATGTTGCAACACCAGCGGCGTCAATTCTGCTTTGCAAGTCAGGTAGGCTCATGCCCCAGTGGTTTGGCGCGCCGGTACCCGTCATCAACAAGGGCTGACCGTTGCTTTGCATCAGGTTGTGTAGGTGAAATAGGGCTGTTTGGGCCGCTTGGTTTTTTGCGATGTCAGGCAGATTTTCAATCGCGGTGGGGGTCAGTGCAAGGGCAGGTATATCCGCGTCTATCAGATCAGAGGCGACGATGATTTGGCCGTTCTGTGTCCCAGCCCAAACATGCGCAAGGTGTGTTTTACCTGATCCTGTCGGCCCACATAACACCAACTTTTCACCCACCCAATCTTGCGTGGCTTCAATCATTGCCACGGCCACAGCGTTGCTGGGCGCAATCATGAAGTCGTCACGCCCCAAGGCGGGTATGACTGGTAAATCAAAACTCAGTTGCTGGCTCATACGTCGCTGTCTTCGCGCGCCGCTTTGCTGTGCCCTTGGTACAAAAGACTGGCGTTATACTGTCCAATGGCAAATCGAATAACGACACCGATTGCTGCGGCAAGGGGAACTGCAACCAAAAGGCCAACAAATCCAAACAATGTCCCGAAAACGGACAAAGAAAGAAGCAGCCATACAGGATGTAAGCCGACGCTGTTTCCAACCAGCTTAGGTGTAAGCAAATTTCCTTCGATCACTTGGCCGATGACAAAAATTATCGCGACCAGTCCGATGCGCATCCAATCTGTTGCGTAGGTTGTGACGCCGTCAGTAACAATTTCGATTCCATTCCAGAATTGGAATAACGCAAGACCAATTGCCAAAATTCCGCCAATTAACGCGCCAAGGTAAGGGATAAAAGTAACGATGCCAGCTATGAACCCAACAACCAGCCCGAATTGCAGGCCGACGATCATCAACGTAAAGGCATAGTAGGTGCCAAGGATCAGGCAAACGGTACCCATACCGCGAATAAAGGAGGCAAGTGTTTGATCAATTTGTTTTGCCAGCTGGCGGATGATCGGGGCATGATCGCGCGGCATTAATGCGTCGATCCGTTCGATCATACGATCCCAATCAAGCAACAAATAAACCGACACTACTGGCACGATGACAAACAAGGTGACGATGCTGAGAAGGGAGGCTGCAGAGCTAAGCGCTGTTTCAAGCAAAGTACCGCCACGGTTTTGGATCGCCTCACCAATCTTGCTGAGGGATTGGCTGAGCGTGGATGTTTCATCCAGCAATGCGGGGAAGCGTTCGGTTAGAAACGATGCCAGATTAGTGGCATACTGGGGGGCGCTGGCGATAAGAGATGTAGTTTGGTTGACCAGCGTTGGTATCACAAGCAAGGCCACGAGCACAAATATCAGAATGGCGGTAATCGTGATTGTAGCCGTGGCCAAAACGCGACTGGCACCGAATGCCTCAAGTCGGTCGGCAACTGGGTCAAGGAAATAGGCCACAGCTGCGCCAAGGATGAACGGGAGCAACACATCGCCTAAGCTCCACATCAAGATAAAGAAAATGGCGGCGGTGAGGCCCCAGTATTTCATTTGATCACGTACTGGCAGGCCCATCTGCGTCTCCCTTTGGATATACATTAGAGATCGCGTAATTACGCCTATTGTTCAAGGGGGCTTTGCCCCACGCCGCTGCGCGTCGCCCCCCAAAGTTTATTTTGCAAAATGAACATGGAAAATTCAGCAATCAGGTTAAGCAGGGCGTTGCGAGGGCAGGCGGATTGGCTTAATCAGGCAACAACCACTATTTGAGGAAGCCACGCCATGCGTATGAGCCGCTATTTTCTGCCCGTTCTAAAGGAAAACCCTGCCGAGGCGCAGATTGTCAGCCACCGTTTGATGCTGCGCGCCGGCATGATCAAGCAATCGAGCGCCGGAATTTATTCTTGGCTTCCGCTTGGTTTTAAGGTTTTGCGCAAGATTGAGAACATTGTGCATGAAGAGCAGCAGCGTGCAGGTCACATGCCTATGTTGATGCCCACCATCCAATCTGCCGATCTGTGGCGCGAAAGTGGTCGTTATGACGACTACGGCGAAGAGATGCTGCGCATGAAGGATCGTCACGGTCGCGATATGCTGTTTACCCCAACGGCTGAAGAGATGATCACGGATATTTTCCGTGCACATGTGAGCAGTTACAAAGACATGCCTTTGACCATGTATCAAATTCAGTGGAAATTCCGCGACGAAGTCCGCCCCCGTTTTGGTGTGATGCGTGGCCGCGAATTTTACATGAAGGACGGGTATAACTTTGATATGACCAAAGAAGACGCGATGCATGCCTACAACCGTCATTTGGTGAGCTATCTGCGCACCTATGAACGTATGGGCCTACAGGCGATCCCGATGCGTGCGGATTCTGGTCCTATTGGTGGCGATGATACGCACGAGTTCTTGGTTCTGGCTGAAACGGGTGAGTCCGAGGTGTTCTATGATAGCGCCGTCACTGATCTGAGCTTTGGCGATCGTGAGATCGATTATGATGATGTGGCCCAATGCGCTGGCGTGATGGAAGAGTTCACCACCAAATATGCCCGCACGGACGAGACCCACGATGCGGAATTGTTTGATAAGGTCCCTGAGGAACGTCGTATGACGGCCCGTGGTATTGAAGTTGGTCAGATTTTCTACTTTGGCACCAAGTATTCCGAGGCGATGAAAGCCACGGTTCAAGGGCCTGATGGGAAACCTGTGCCTGTTCATATGGGATCACACGGCATTGGTGTGAGCCGCCTGCTCGGCGCGATTATCGAGGCTAGCCATGATGACAAAGGTATCATTTGGCCAGAGGGTGTAACGCCCTATCATTGTGGTATCGTCAACCTGAAGCAAGGCGACGATGAAGCTGATGCCGCTTGCGAGGCATTGTACAAATCGTTGACCGCTTTGGGGCTTGAGCCACTTTATGATGATCGAAAAGAACGCGCTGGCGGTAAGTTCGCGACGATGGACCTGATTGGTCTGCCTTGGCGTATTACGGTTGGTCCACGGGGCCTGAAAAATGGTGTCGTTGAGCTGACCTCGCGCCGCACAGGTGAGAGCGAAGAAATGACGCCAGAATTGGCGGTTCAAAAAGTCGCTGAGATTTACGCGGCTCACTGACGGGAAAAGGACTGCGAGGTGATGTTTCAATGATCATACGTGCCATAACATTAGCTGGCGGTTTGGTCGTTGGGGCAGGTGCCTCGCAGTTCCCCGAGTTTTCGCAGCAATATGCCCAACGGTTGGGCGGGTCTGTTGATGCTTTGGGCGAAGTTGTTGCGGACTTTGATACTTCTGCTGCGGCGGAAGGGTTGTCGCGGGATCAGGCCCTTGTTCAAATGGCGGGGACCGATTTTATTAAACGCCGCCGTGTAGATATGGAGCGGACGTTTAAACGCCATATGGTTCTAAGCGAGGATCTGAAGCTATTGACTGATGCGGGCCCGTTTATGCGGGCCTATCACGGCGCACGGTTTCGGGATGGTGATGTGGCAAAGGCCGCTTGGGATGTATATCAACCGGCTGTTCCCCTAAATCTAACTGGGGCGATTTTTGCAGGCTTTGGGTTCTTTGTTGGATTGTTCAGCATCGGAGGCCTATTGGCGGTTCTTCGCTGGCCGTGGCGTCGCCGTACTGCTTGACCAAAGGGCCCAAACACCGCAGTTTGCCAAACATCGAGCGACTAAAATAAGAAAGCGCCAAAATGGCCAAAACTCCGGCCCCATTTGCCCCGTTTGAGTGGATGATCGCATGGCGATACTTGCGTGCGCGGCGCGCTGAAGGTGGCGTCAGCGTGATGACAGTGATCAGTCTGGTCGGGATTACGTTGGCAGTTTTTGCGTTGATCGTCACATTGGCTGTGCGCTCTGGCTTTCGGGCGGAATTCGTGGACACGATCCTTGGCTCTAACGCCCACGTCACTGTTTATAACATGGGCGAAGTCCAAGACACGGGACAGATTGACCGCACGATCAAAGATTACACTGCAATGGCGGCAAGGGTTGCCAAGATTGACGGCGTGACCCGCGTGGCACCTTTGGTGCGCGCGCAGGCGATGGCAAATTTGCGCCAGTCCAACTCTGGAATTGAGATCTACGGCATCGCTGCTACGGATCTTATGACCATCCCAAGGATTGCCAATCCCGACACATCGTATGGCGACATATCACGGTTTGAGCAGGGGATCGCCATTGGTTCAGGTGTCGCCCGTGAACTGGGTGCAAGTGTCGGAGACCGGATCAAGATTATATCACCCAACGGTGTTAAGACGGCCTTTGGCACCAGCCCACGGGTGAACGCCTATGAGGTTGTTTATGTCTTTAGCGCAGGTCGTTATGACATTGACCGCACACGCGCCTATTTGCCAATTGCAGACGCCCAAGCCTTCTTTAACCGCGAAGGTGCTGCGACCGAATTGGAGGTGATGGTTGAGGATCCAGAAGAAGTTGACGCGTTGATTCCAGCCATTGTTACCGCAGCTGGTGATCGCGCGCTGCCATTTACGTGGTTAGAGGCATCAGGTGGTTTTTTGCGCGCGCTTGAGGTCGAGGATAATGTGATGTTCGTGATCCTGTCGATCCTCGTGCTGATCGCCGCCATGAACATCGTTAGCGGCCTGATCATGCTGGTGAAAAATAAAGGTCGCGATATCGGAATTTTGCGTACGATGGGCCTTAGCGAAGGATCAGTATTGCGGATTTTCTTTATATGTGGGGCGTTCACTGGGATTATTGGAACGGCGCTGGGCGTCTTGTTTGGGTGCCTGTTTGCGATCTACATTGACCCGATATTTAGCACAGTAAATTGGCTGATGGGCGGCGGCGTTTGGGATCCTGCCATTCGTGGGATTTACGCACTGCCTGCGGAGTTGCATTTCAACGACGTCCTGTCAGCCGTTGGATTGTCCCTTGGCCTATCGTTCGTCGTGACGATTTTTCCAGCACGACGTGCCGCACGTATGAACCCTGTGGAGGCGCTGCGTTATGAGTGATTTGGTGCTGGAACTGCGCAGGGTCAGCAAGACCTACAATGCTGGCCTTGCAAATGAGGTGCAGGTGTTGCGCGGCGTTGATTTGGCTGTGAAAGCAGGCGAAGTTGTCGCATTGGTTGCCCCCTCAGGGGCGGGCAAATCGACCCTGCTGCATATGGCAGGATTGCTTGATACACCTGATGCGGGTGACGTTGTTTTTGCTGGTCAGAATATGAATGGCTTGAATGATACCAAACGTACGGGCCTGCGCCGTGATGATGTCGGATTCGTCTATCAATTCCACCACCTTCTACCCGAATTTAGCGCAGTAGAAAACGTGGTCTTGCCGCAGCTTGCCGCAGGTATTGGACGCAAAGAAGCACATGAACGTGCGATGGACCTGCTGGACCGTGTGGGTGTTGCAGGGCGGGCGGAACATCGTCCTGCGGCGTTGTCTGGCGGGGAGGCGCAACGCGTTGCCTTCTGTCGGGCCTTGGCAAATGGGCCGCGTTTGCTATTGGGGGATGAACCAACAGGCAACCTTGATCCATCCACGTCTGATCAGGTGTTCGGGACCCTAATGGACTTGGTACGCTCAACCGGATTGGCCGCAGTGATTGCAACCCATAACCTTGATTTGGCCGCACGCATGGACCGTGTCGTGCGATTGGATGCGGGTATCTTGCGCAATTAAGCTGTCCTAGATTGGCAATAGTCTGTTCCCAACTGGACTATTTGTTCTAATTTAACAAACGGTTAGGAAGGTCTCTGGTGTTTTAGAGAGCCTGTATGTCTGCGTTAATGGTAATGTTGTTGGTTTCGCTTGATCCTATCGCGGCCATTTTTTTGGAACGGATGACCAAGAAGCTGAAGAAATCACGCTCCAGCGTAAGCGTCCGCCAATTACGTATCCGGACTATAATTCCACGGCATCAGCTCGTCTAGCTTGTTGATTTTATGGTCAGCGATCCGTTCCAGAACCCATGTGAGCCATGCTTGAGGATCAACCTTGTTCAGCTTGGCGGTTTCGATCAGAGTGAAGGCGATAGCCATGGGATTTTCACCACGTTGTGATCCCGCAAACATCCAGTTCTTGCGACCTATGGCGACGGGCTTCATGGCGCGTTC
>TARA_B110000908_G_scaffold170528_1_pt1 | contig 22766 bp, 34 predicted proteins | sample TARA_B110000908 | Tara Oceans TARA_B110000908 (sample SAMEA4398067) | marine metagenome | biome: Polar Biome; feature: [DCM] deep chlorophyll maximum layer (ENVO:01000326); material: water (ENVO:00002006), including particulate matter (ENVO:01000060) such as... | depth 36 m
ACAGACTTAAAGATTGATAGTCAGTATGTTCCACAGACTTAACGAATAAACAGCGTATCATAAGTGAGACGCTAAGCCATTTAATGTGTCATATATGATGCATTAAACAATTTAGTTGGGTTTAATCATTAAACTTATGTTAAACCTGACTAAATATACTATGTAAGCGATATAAAGGCTGTATGGACTTCGGGGCAGTACCGAACGCCTCCACCACAACTATACTGTGATAACTCGTTATATCCACTGGGGTGCATCCTAGACGTTAAGGATTAACTCAGTATAGTTTTGATGGGGGCGAAATAGGATTCGACATATATTCCAGTTTACAAAACTAAATGCAAACTTAAATTTTGCTCCTTATAATTCCGCAATTGCTGCGTAATTAATGGGGTTGGCCACGTTACCTAGCAACAGAAAATGTGGCACTAAACTTTAACTATTCATAATGAAAAATATCAAAAGAAAGACCCAAATGAAAAAAGTACTTACTGCAACGACAGCTTTTATGACCCTCTTCGCGACTGCCGCATTCGCCGACGGCTTTACCACAGACGGTGACATCGCTTATTCCATCGAAACCGATGCTTTCGCAATTGAAGTTGGCCCAACATTGTCAATGGGCAATGTTGCTATTGAAGCCCGATTGAATTCAACCATGCAAACGTCAGGTTTTGAATTTGACTTTACTGGCGCATCACTTAAGGGCATTGTCGCTCTGTCTTCAAACTTGGATGCATATTCAAAGTTGAACATGGACAATAACCTAGAATATGATGATTTGCAAGTTGGTGTTGCGTTTAGCTTTTAAGCCACAACTTAATCCAACAGAATAAAAAAGGGCACTTCGGTGCTCTTTTTTTTTAATAAAAACTGACATGTCAGTCTTCTTTTTTTTATAAATAAAGCCATGAGAGCGAAATTAATATAGGTTATAACATGTATAAATTTATTTTCACAGTCTTCTTTCTTTTAATTGGAACGACCGTGTATGCACAAGACGCAGCAGATTGCCCAACTGGTTACATTTGTACCCAGCAATCGTCTACTGCCAATCAAGATATTACCAGTTCCACTACGTTAAAATCACCACCACCGACAGCAATATCCCCTTCAATCAATGCAACGAATTCTGACAGTTGTACAGTGGGCGTTTCTGGTGCGGTTCAAACTCAAATCCTAGGCATTAGTGCAGGTAAGACCGTACGGGATTTTAACTGCGAACGACTTAAAAACGCTAAAACCTTATACGATATGGGAATGAAGGTTGCAGCAGTTTCTGTCATGTGTCAAGACGATAGAATTTTCACAGCCATGTTGGACGCGGGCAGCCCTTGTCCATACAACGGATTGATCGGTGATATGGCCAGGGATGCTTGGGCTAATGACCCTGAGCGACAGAAAGAAATAACAAACAAAGACAAGAAAATGTTCCAAAGTTGGGAGAAAGATGATGCAGACACTGCTAAAGGCGCTCTTGGCGTTGGTGCTCTCCTGTTCCTCCTTATCCTCTGAAACCATTTACGGCACTGGTACAACCACGGCTCATGAATGGGTTATGAGCAATGTAATACCAAATGCCCTTGGGTTAAAGATAAACGGAGTATATCATAAATATACTATTACAAAGGACGCTGCATCGAATGCAACTGTAACTATTTGTAATAAAAATATTGATACCGATGGTTGCGCATATATGCACACTGATAATTGGGATGGTTTGCCGTCTAGCACAAAGATCTATTATGATCCGGTGAATCTATCTGCTGCCACCCTGGGCGATGGGTCAATTGAACTGATTGGCGAGGGTGTATTGTCTGACCCGCTGGTTTACTATGATTATTACTATGACACATGCTCTGATCCGATTTCTGACCCTGGGTGTCCTGGGTATGAAGCAACACTTTTGAAGTATATTACTGATAACAATTTATTTGAAGATCCTGATGTGAATGATCCGTATTATAACGACTTCGTGCAGGCTCAAATTAAAGCAAAAGCAGAACTTGACAAAGAAGAAGAGACAACAGAAGAAATTGTTATAGAAAAAAGCAAAGAAGAAGAAACATTAGAAGAAATGCTTACTGTTGGTGGAGACATGCGAGTTCTTGTTGACCCCATAGTACAAACCGCAGCGATGGCCGTGTTATCAAACGCTCCTGCACTGGAACAATATTATGCACTTGAGATTGATGGTGGAGAATACCGAGAAACCCTAGTTCTCCCTGATAATGAACTTGTAGATAATACCAGGGCCCTCAGAAGCCTTCAGACTGACGCAAACCATCGGAAAATGGTAAGAGCCCAGTTTGATAAATAAATCGAAACTAGCACTAGGATGTTAAACATGAAAAAACTATTACTCACCACCGCTACTTGTTTTATCGTAGGAACCGCAGCCGTTGCGAACGCACCGATCACCGGAACTGTTGAAAGCCGTTGTTCCATTATAACCGAAGTGGCCGGGGTTTACGGTAACCCATCACCACATAGACTGTCCACCGCGCCATTTGACGGCGGTGTCAGACCCCGAGTCAGAACTGATGTTGTACAGGCTTCCGCCTATAAAGTTATATTTAGCTGGCCGACAGAATTTTCATCGTCACCCGCCCTTGCGGATAGCGTAGCCTGGGACGGCGATGTTATTGTGTCAGCGGTAAGCGCACCAGAAATGTCCGCATATGAATCTGAAAAAATTCAATACAACAATCACACCGAATACTTAATGGAATATGCTGGTAGCACCTGGTTTGAAATAGAATCAAGTGTAGAATACGGAGCAGCTAAGTCATTTCCAGGGGGTCAGTATTCCGCGGTTGTAGTAGTACAATGTATTCCTACATAATACAGCTGTTTAATAAAGTTTTTCTAATAAGTGTGTTGGTGTTTGGAGTGGTTAATGCCGCCAAGGCTCACGACCTGATGCCAACATACTTTGCATTAGATAGAACATATTCCGACAACATCTATATGGTTGAGCTCACAACTTGGAACAATCGTATTGATATAGAATATTATGAACTAGAAGTTATGGACGAAGACTGGAAGAATATTCCATTTGCCACTGTGCAAAACATATTCAAAGTGCCATATCAAACTAGAAAATCATTGAAAGTTTTTATAAGAAAAAGTGATAAAGCTCGAGTTATGTATATATGCACCTTGTCTAAAGTGATCAAGGAAAAAGTGACAAGAACTGTCATAGCATCAAGAGTTTGTTCTAAAATAAAAAGGTGAAAGTAAATGAAATTTGTTTATGCATTTGGGTTAATTGTGTTGGTGTTTGGTTTGATTCATATGGCTACTGTTGCATCCTCGGAAGGTAGTTCGCTCAGTTTGGCTCTACCCTCATCAACAAGTAATTATCAATCCGACAAGTTTAGGGATGGTAATTTAGATTGTTCTAACGCAATCGGGTCGGCCACAAATTTAGAATTTGGTGTTACTGGTCTTATTGATAAAAATCCACAGCAATATGTGGGTGTTGGAAAACGAGATGTTAACGTTGGTGTTTTTGCAAGGATTACAATCCCGCTCGGGAAAAGAGCTAAAGCAAGAATCGATTGTAATCGACTATATGAACTTGCTTTACGCGAAAAGATGCTAGAAGTACAACGGCTTGAATTTGAGTTAAAAACTCTACAAGCACTTCAATTCGAAAAATAATACGATGTTACCCCTTTTTGGAAAAGACAAATGACCGATGATATAACCACACCAACCTATCATCACCCAGCTGACAGCAATGGCGACGGCGTAGTAAGCTCAGTTGAAGAAAAAATGTATTTAGAGTTTAAAAGAAAAGAACTCGAAGATGCAGATGCTATGCGTGACGCCCAAAGAACAATGGCATGGTTCTCATTGAGCGGGATGTTGGTATATCCAATCATTGTAGTTCTTGCAATAGTTTTTAAATTAGAGCAAGCGGCTGTAATACTGGGTCAAATGGCAGGAGTATACTTTATTGCGGTCGCTGGTATTGTTGCAGCATTCTTTGGTGCGCAGGCGATAGGCAAAGGTAAAAAATAAAAGGATAAAAAATGGCGGAAGTTGAATACGAGGGAATAAAGGTGAGTGGCTCGAAGCTACTACTTCTTATTCCTTTACTTGGTACCCTGGGTGGTGCGACTTGGGGTTCATTCGAATTCTATGCAGATTATATGGATATGAAAGAAATCATATCTAACATAGACACTGATGCCATTGCTGCACGGAATGACATAATTGAAACAAAACTAGGCGAAGCCATAGATTACACGAGAGATATTAAAAATGATCTTCGTTCTGATGTAATGGCAATGGAAACTCTCGTTGATCGAATTGATGAAAAAACTGAAGCGGCGGTATCTCGCATAGAAGTACGCATGGATCAAGGGGAAGAACGAATTCAGTCGGCAAACAACGGAATAGAATCAACTCTCGAAAGCGTTCGTAATGAAATGAACATTTTACAGAAGGATGTAACCAGTTCAATCCGCGAAGTTGAATCTCTCGGTAGAGCCAACGAAAAAGACGTCCGGGATACTATGAGAGATACAGAAACTCGAATCGACGAGAAAATGCGTTTAGTCGAAAGAGATTTAAAAGAAACATTACAAGAGGCGTTGGATAACCCATTATCTAACAATTAACCGTTTACATGTGCTATATAATGATGTATAATAATATATAAGGATGTATAGCTTTTAAAGTTATACTTTGTTATACATCCTTATATTAATGCATAGAGCGAGTACAATATGAAAATTCTAGGCGTAAGCGAAGGATTCCACGACGCAGCCGTGACATTAATTGAGAATGGTAACATTCTTCATGCAAGTCATTCTGAGCGATATTCTAAAATTAAGAATGATCCTAATATTCATCCTGATCAGTATTTTGATCATGATCAGTACGCGTATTATGAAAAGAACTGGCTAAAGAATACAAGACGGCTTCTATTCGGTCAGAGTAAAGTTCCTTACTATAAGTGTGATTGGTGTTTTGATACATGTGAAAAGAAAACATTCTATCATCATCAGTCACACGCAGCGGCTGGATTCTATACCTCTCCATTTGATAAAGCAAATGTGTTGGTTATTGATTCTATAGGAGAATGGGACACTATTTCCGTATGGGAAGCGCGGACAGATCGTTATAATAAAGTAAAGATGAGAAAGATCAAAAGCTGGAAGTATCCGTATTCCCTTGGTCTATTCTATTCGGCTGTGACGCAGCGGGTTGGACTTAAACCGAATGAGGACGAATATATTCTTATGGGCATGGCTGCTTATGGTGAGCCGATCTATGATATGTCTGAACTCCTTTATCGTAATAACCATAAAGGAATTGGCAATTATTTGCCAAATGCAAAGAACGAAGACTTAGCTGCATCAGCCCAAGCCACGTTTGAAAAAGAATTACTTAAGATAATTGATAAGTATTGCACTCATCCTAATTTAGTATATACTGGTGGGTGTGCGCTCAACTGTGCAGCCAACAGTAAGATTAAAGGTAAGAACATTTGGATTATGCCGAATCCCGGGGATGCTGGTTCATCGCTTGGTGCTGCAGCATTGGTATATGGCGGTAAATTAAAATGGAAAGATCCGTATCTTGGATACAATATCAAACGTTTTATCTGCCCTAAAGAAGTCGCTCAGTATATTGTTGATAATTCTTATTGCGGGGTTGCAAATGGTCGTGCTGAGTTTGGACCTCGTGCTCTTGGCAATCGTAGCTTGCTTGCTGACCCTAGGCGAGATATTAAGGATACTGTTAACCAAATTAAACAACGTCAGCTCTTTCGACCCTTTGCACCTGCGATCTTGGAAGAATATGCTCATGAATATTTCGAAGGACCAATGAACGAATATATGCAGTTTGTGGCACAGTCAAAGCACGACTACGATTCGGTCACCCATATTGATGGAAGCGCGAGAGTGCAAATTGTAAAAAAAGATTGTAGTTCAATGCTACGACCTATTCTGGAAGAGTTTTATGAATTAACCGGTGTACCTATGTTGCTCAACACGTCATTAAATATAAAAGGTAGGCCGATGGTCAACAATGAGGCAGATGCTGTAATGTTTCAATCAAAATATAATGTGAAAGTTTTTTATTAATGGCCAAGAAGATTTTACTCGCAGCAGGCTGTTCGTATACAGAGGAAAGTTTCTTTAGTATGGACAACACAATTCCGGATGAGCAGCGTGGTGGTTGGCCAATGTGGCCTACAATCTTAGGCGATGAGCTAGGGCTGGAAACGATAAATGTAGGTTTATCTGGAGCCGGTTCCGATCATATGTTTAATTCAATTGTAAAACAGATTTCTATTTACGGAGATAGAATAGACACTGTTGCGGTTATGTGGTCGGCCAGCGAAAGATTCGAATTATTTAATTGGAGAGTTAACCCTCCGGTAGAATTGAAATTAGCATATGAACCAAGCGCAAACGCAGACAACGCAGACCCGTTTGAATTTATGGACGACATCTGGGGAAAAAAACTTAGTGTAGCATATTGGGAGTCGAATCGTTTCAACAGAAATGTGTACAAAAACATGCTGGAAAACCATTTATCAAAAATCCTGGCGATTATAAAAATATGTAAAGCGCAGGGTATTAAAGTTATTATGTATCAGGGCGTGATGCCGTTTGATAACAACGCATATAATTATAAGGGAAGCTCACCAAAGTCGCATATAAAAAATTATCAAGAAGTGGTCAAGTGGTGGTTCGTAAGTCCTATGTTTGCAGAGATCGACCGTGATCATAAAAATTTCATTGGTTGGCCAGTATTTACGGAACTGGGTGGACATTATTACGACAGCTCACTCGCGTCCAATAGAAAAAATAAAAGGGTTTCTTTGTGGGATGGTCACCCAAACGCCCTTGGCCAAGAAACTATAGCAGAAACATTTATTAGTGGGCACAGAGAGATCTACGGATGAGTAAAAAGATACTATTGGCCGCTGGATGTTCGTATACAGAGGAAAGCTTCTTTAGTATGGATAATACAATCCCAGATGAGCAAAGGGGTGGTTGGCCAATGTGGCCTGAAATACTGGGCGATACATTGGGTCTTGATGTTATAAATGTAGGTTTATCTAACGCTGGAACCGATCATATGTTTGATTCGATCATAAAACAGATTTCTATTTACGGAGATAGAATAGACGCGGTTGCTGTTTTATGGTCAGGATGTGAAAGATTTCAATTATTTAATTGGCGGATTAACCCCCCAATGGAATTAAGATTAGCATATGAACCGGGTAAAATTGCTAGAAACTCCAAGCCCTTTGTGTTTATGGACGACATCTGGGGGAAAAAACTGAGTGTAGCATATTGGGCATCAAAACGCTTTAGTAAAAATACATACAAAGCTATGATAGAAAATCATTTATCAAAAATCCTTGCGCTTATGAAAATATGCAAAGGGTGTGGTATTAAAGTTATTATGTATCAGGGCGTGATGCCATTCGACAACTCCGCATATAATTTTAAAGAAATTCCAGGGGCAAGTCGATCAAACGCACAAGAGATTTACAAGTGGTGGATTTCAAGCCCAATGTTTTCAGAAATACAAATCAACCACAAAAATTTCATCGGCTGGCCTATATTCCCTTCCCTCGGTGGACATTATTACGACAACATATCATCCACAGATAGAACAAATCAATCGATTTCACCGCGCGATGGCCATCCAAATGCGTTGGGCCAAGAAGCTCTAGCAGAAACATTCATCGACGGATACAGAAAGAGTTACGAGTGACTAAAAAGAAATTATTAGCGGCCGGCTGTTCGTATACAGATAAGAATTTCTATAGCGCCGATAAGAGCATTGATGAGTGTGATAAAGGGGGTTGGCCCATGTGGCCAGAGTTGATGGCCAAAGAATTAGATTTGGATTGCGTCAACTTGGGTAAGGTTGGTGCCAGCAATAAATATATATTTGATACGGTATTCGATCATATATACAGTAACAATGACATTGGGTTGGTTGTTGTTATGTGGTCAGGTTGGGACCGGTTTGAATATATGGAACTCAAGCAGCAGTTCCCCACCAGCGCTTTAATTATCGAAAATATCAATGAGTATAAGAAATATAAAGAAATCTCAAATCCACCAAGTGATACGCCAAATAAAGTCTATGATGACTTCTTTAAATCATTGTCCAAAAAGGATATGGTAAAATATTCCAGGACTATCGTTAATACCAATTTAAGATATATGTATATCCTATCTGACTTGTTGAATAAAATGAAAATACCGTTTATATTTTTTCAGGGGATCGTCCCGTTTCCTATCAATATTACAACAGAAATTGATGGGGTCGTAGCACACACTGATGCCGACATCGCTAAAGACTTAAATTTATGCGTATTTCATAATGCCTTGAGAAAAGATAAAAGGTTAGTTGGATTCCCCTTTTTTAAAATGTTAAATGGGATAAGACTGGCTGACCTCACTAAACCACACCCGGATTTGTGCGTGTCTGATGAGGACACTCACCCAAACGCAAAAGGCCAAAAGGTAATTGCAAATTTTATGAAAGATAGTTATGATAGAATATATAGCATATAGTTTTATTTGGTGGACGTTTTTATCGTCCGTTGTAATATCGGCGGGTTATCACCGATATTTTTCACACAGATCATTCGAAGTTGGGGCTTGGTATGAATACCTGGTTCTGCTCCTGGGCCCGTTGTCTGGCTCTGGGTCTCTACTTGGTTGGGTTGGCGTTCACCGGATGCACCATAATCACTCAGATACTGAGCTGGATCCGCATTCACCTAAACATCAACCAGTTTGGAAAGTGCTGACTTCGACATTTAAAGTACCAGCTATTAGACCGAGGCATGTGAAAGATTTGTTGCGTAATAAAAGAGTGATGTGGTTTCACCATTATCATAAAGAAATTCGTCTGTTGACATTTGCGCTTGGTGTGTTTTTACCATTTGAATGGTTTATGGTATTGATAGTATCACCTATGATATATGGATATGTGGGCTTTGGTTTATTGAACACGTTGTGCCACAGACATGAAAATGTTTCAAATTCTTGGATTGCAAACATCTTAACTGGCGGAGAAGGGTGGCACGCAAACCACCACGAAGAACCAAGAAATTGGCGAATTGGAAAAAAATGGTATCAATGGGATCCAGCAGCATGGTTTATACAATTAATCAAAAAGTAATTACTCTTGAAGAATATGGATATAATAATTTTAAAAGCGAACTGATCAGACTTGGTAAGTTAAACCATCCTGGTGATCGTCGTAATATAGATTGGTTTGATACTCTTCCCGACACATTTATGTATTATGACGAATGGTTTTTTCTCTTTGACGGTGAAAAACCAGTAGCGTTCGCAGCAGTGGAAAACTACGGCGATAAACAATATAGACTATTAACACGAACTTATATCTATCGAGATTATCGTCGAATATTTAATCCGAAAGAAGACAAGTTTAATAGTCCTACAATGCGGTTGTTGCCGTTTCAAATGGAATCCATTGGTGGTGATTATAACTCTCTATTTGTTTCAATGCAAGGATTATCACGCAGACCAGCTATTAATAGGTTTGCATACAAACTGCGTTATCGTACAGAATTAACCTGGGCCCTCGAGCCCAACATGATGCTTACTACACCAGAAGATCATGGCATGAACTGTTGGCAAAACATCATATATAATGGTAAGAGCCCCGACTTAAAACAAATGACTATTGAAGAATGGAAAACCAAATGGCAGAAAAATGTTTAATCGAACAAACAAAACGAACACGCGTCGGCGGCACCGGACCACGACGTAACAAACTAAAAACATTTGTAAAGCTGGGTGAGGTTACTCCACGCGTAGTTGACGAATTAAACTACATCCTTGATACACACAACCGCAATGATATTGGTGGCGATAACTACGGCATTTCGCAAAACTGTAATTATGAAGAAGTTTTTAATGTGGGCAACAGTTATCGACAGGTTCTGATGCAAACTAAAAAGCCGGAAAATGAATCACAGGTTGACGAGTATGCTTATACGGAATGGGATCGTACACATCAAATGCGATGGACAACCCCAGCATTAAATGGCCTGTTCCATAACACATATAGATTTAGGTTAAGCGAGATGACAGGCGGTCACGAGCTCAATTGGCATATTGATGCTGATACTTCAGTCATTTGTCGTGCGCAGATTTGCCTAAATGATAATGATTCGATATTTGAGTTTAAAGATAAAGAAGGCGTTAAGTCACTTAAAATGTCACCCGGTGATGTTTACTTTATAAACACCGGATGGAACCATCGGGTAGTGAGTGGTGATATGACACGGCGTACTGCAATCATTGGATTTCATTTTGATGATTTGCGAAATAACAGTTTACTTTACGTGTAATCCACGCTATAATATATGAAATAACCAAGGGAATATATAATGACAAAAATCGCTATCGTAGGATATGGTTTCGTGGGGCAAGCTGTTAAATTTGGATTTGAGAGTCCAATGAATCAGATATTGATTGTTGATCCAGATCAGGGATATGAAGATATTGAAGCGGTTGAAGCATTTAATCCAGATTTCACCTTTGTTTGTGTGCCAACACCAATGGGTGAAACTGGTGCCGTCGACGCGCATATTATCACTAAAGTCATTCACAAACTACGTTCTATAAATTCTGGATGTGTTGTAATTAAATCAACAGTGCCACCTAATATTATCAAAAAGCTTGTTAAGTTTAAGCGGTTTGTATATAACCCAGAGTTTTTAACAGAACGAAACTCATTTGATGAATTTGTCAATCCTAAATTTCATGTCATTGGTGGTGATAAAGAATTCGCCTTTCGATTAAAAAAATTATACAACTATGACTCAAATTGCAAACCAGCACCCGTTTACTTTATGACGGTTGAAGAAGCAAGTCTTGTTAAATATGGAATCAACGCATATCTTGCAATGAAAGTCGTATGGTTTAATCAGTGGAAAGATATGTGTGAACGTACGGGCGTGCGATATAGTGTAGTGGCGAATGCAATTGGCTCAGATGATCGCGTTGGGCACTCACACACTGTTGTGCCAGGATTTGACGGCAAACGCGGATACGGCGGCACATGCTTCCCTAAGGATACCGCCGCTATACAAAACTATGGTTCAGTTGATTTGAGTATTCTCAAAACGGTTATCGAAGCAAATAATGACTATCGCGCGGAATATGAACCGATGACCCCAGGATTTGACGGGCTTTAAACTTTCTGCGCTGTTAATATCGCAAATAAAACATAATTCAAATTAAATGAAACAGGGGGTATACAAGCCCCCTGTTTTGTGCTATTATATTAATATAAACAAAAACAAACAGAAAGATATATATCATGGCACATGAAGTTGAAACAATGGCGTACGCAGGCGAACTACCTTGGCATGGTCTTGGTGTAGAGGTGAGCAACGATCTGACCCCACAACAGATGATGAAAAAAGCGGGCGTTGATTGGAAAGTACATGAAGTTGAATCCTTTGTTGAATTCAACGGTGAAAATATTCCGACAGGTCAAAAATCTGTTATTCGTGAAACTGACGGCAAAATCCTAACTAACGTTGGAAAAGATTGGCACCCTTGCCAAAACGAAACAGCGTTTGAATTCTTTCAAGAATATGTTGCAGCTGGTGACATGGAAATGCACACAGCTGGTTCACTTAAAGATGGCCAATACGTTTGGGCATTGGCTAAAGTGAAAGACTCATTTGACCTATTCGGCGGCGACCAAGTGGACTCATATATGTTGTTTTCAAATCCACACGTGTACGGCAAATCAATCGATGTACGCTTCACTCCAATCCGCGTTGTTTGCAATAACACACTTACATTCGCATTGAACACCATCGGAAAAAACGAGCAGCGTGCCATCAAAGTTGGACACAGATCTGCCTTTAATTCCGAACAGGTTAAAGATCAAATGGGCATTGCACATGAGAAATTCGCCAAGTACAAAGAGATGGCTGAATTCCTTGGCAGCAAAAAGTTCAGTGTTGAAAATATGTTAAATTATTACAACACAGTGTTCCCTTTGACTTCCGGTTCTAACGAAGGAAAGGTTGAATATAAAACACTGTCGACACAAGCGAAAAACTGCGTAGACAGCCTTCATACACAACCAGGCGCAGAATTCGCAGAAGGAACTTGGTGGCAGGTGTTTAACGGTGCTACTTTTGTTACGGATCACATCCAAGGTCGCAACGCAGACAACCGCTTGCATAGCCAATGGTACGGACAAAACCAACTTCGCAAAATCAAAGCAGCTGAAAAAGCAGTAGAATTTGCGGATGCTGCATGAAAATAATGACAATCCTAAAACCAGTTCTCGTCATCCCATTCGTCTCATATCTTTTACTAATGCCTTATGCAGCTATGTGGAATAGCCATAATGCATTAGGAGACAGTGCGCTTGATGAATGGTATTGGATTGTGGGAATTGTATCTATTATATATATTATTGGAGCTATTATTAAAGGTTTAAAAAATGGGACCAAGTGAAAAACTGGTAATCGCCTTGATGCTTAGCTACACTCCATGGGCATGGCACGCATTAAAAATATGGGGAGAAGCAACTCGAAAAGCTAAAGGGTGGGGTGATAAAGAATACCGCAACAAAAGCTATGAAAAGTGGGAAGACACCCCGCATTAAGCAACGTTTTTATCACAGTTGTAACTATTTAAAGATATTGTGTGTTTTTATGTGTACATGCCTGTTGTTTTATGTTATATTAGTATTAAGAGAGACAAACAAATAGGACTTATATTATGACAACTACTTACAGTGCGAACGCTCAAAACAAAGCAACAGGCAATTTTTCTGTTCAAAACTTCGCTTTTGAAGCAGACGCAAAAATTGAAATGGATGCTTTGATTAAAACGCAGCTATATAATGATGTTCAAGTTTACGCCATTTCTGAAGGCGTTGATGAAGTTCTACTTGCGTTTTATTCATCTACAGTTACATATAACGCAGCAGCAACGCGTGCCATTTACAACACGAGTTCAATCTAAAGTAAATTAACTGTTTACATCTGCTACAACTTATGTTATATTAGTATTAAGAGAAGCAAACCAGAAAGATTATATCATGACTAAGATCACAACATTTGACAAAACCACTCTTAAAGCAATGCGTGTTGAAATGCAGGCAGTGTTAGACAAGTTTGCAGCAAAATCAAACCTTGAAATTGAAATTGGCAACATGAGCTTCGATCCTGCTGAAGTCAATATTAAAGTAAAAGCCAAAGTTAAAGGCGCTGTTACCATAGACGACCACGTCCTTGTGCAAATGACTAAGAAACTTGGTATTACCAAAATGGTAAATACTAAAGGGTATAAGCTATTGTCCTACAGCTCCCGCGCAAGAACTTATCCCTTCATTTACGTAAAGCCAAGTGGCGCGCGTTACAAGTGCAGCGAAGAACAAGCTCAGCGTATGTTTGCTTAATTTAGAAATAACAGGAAAGAATATATCATATGATTATTAATGAAAACCGCACTGAGCATTATATCGGCACTGTTAATTTGCTCGATGAGTCTGATCAAAATTGGATTAAAACAATCCGCGGCGTTGTGAAAGAAACCAATGCGCATATGAAAGCGACGGGAAGCGAAAAACGTAATTACGTAAAGTTGCAAGGCCGCGGGCATCGTCGTGGTGAGAAGCGCTATAACCAATCACTGCCGCTGTCTTACGCGACGGTGGCTGATGTATATGTTTATCCACGGTTCCCATGGCTTGATCGATAAAACCTCACACCCCTTAGTGTAGCTTAGCATGGTAAAGCGCCTGATTTGGGATCAGGAGACCGTAGGTTCGAATCCTACCACTAAGACCAATTGTTGTCTCTAACTGGCTGGGTGTAAAAACTCAGCCTTTTTTTTGTTATAAATAGATGCAACAGGTTAGAAACAAAAGGTGTGGAATGTTGCGGTTTAGAACTTATATAAACGAAGCGGTGAAAAACCCTTTTAATCCGTTGAAAATCACGGATTTGTTAAAAGATGAAAATCGAGTATTAACATTCCTCAACAAAATTAAAAACGGAATACCCTTTGTAACGGCAACAAAGGGTGATGTTATTATTAACAAAAAACATTATGATGATGTGTTGATGTTTATGTCCGCAGGCGAGGGTGGTAAATTTCCAGCCAAAGGTTCGTCAATGAAAGTACAAGGTTTCACTATACCAAAAGACTTTCTTAAAACTGGCGACTTTGGTGGTCGTGGACAAGGATCGGGTACAAACGCTGAAGTTGCAGCAATGAATTATTTCAATGATAAGTTGAACGCTGTATTGAAAAAAGAAAAAGTTCCGTTTATTACGCTTAAAATTAATGGACGACTTGTCCAATGTACAACAATGGTTCAAACAAGCGGGAAGTATAAAGGCGGAGAGCCTAAATCAGATTTTTCTATTCTTGATTCGAAGCTGAAACCTGTTGCCTTCATATCACATAAGGCTGGTTCAACTGCAAAACATTATCAACAATATGGTGGTGTATCAAAGCAAGCGTTGCCATCTAAGTATGAAAACCACGAAGAAATTAAAGCATTTATGCAAGCTGTTAATCAATTAAAGCCGGATGGGCTTGTTTCAGGTGATAGCTTTTATCGCAGTATTAAAGATAAAAACCTTGTGGCTATGATGAAGTACGGACCACTTTATGGTGGGGATGCGAGTGAAAGCAATGTTGATGAATTCCACCTAGGCAATATGAGTTTAGTGGGTTCCGGTAAGGGACCATATACTATTAAAGCGGTTGAAAGTGGGACGAACGGACACATCCCAACAGGCCAATTTGAAGCGGTGTTGTTTGCAAGGTATCAGGGCAGACGTGGTGACGCAAGAGCCGCTGGCGAGACAATCGTGAACGCAAGAGTTGGTGTTTTCCCACTGGCCAAAATTTCAACTACAACAAAACGGATTTAAGCATGCACAGTTTTAAAAAATACATGGCTGAAGATGCGCTGAATGAGAGCGCGCTCAAAGCTTTAAGAGTCGCGACAAAAGCGCATAAGGGACAATCTAGGAAAAGTGGTGGAGAATACATCGACCATCCTAAAGAGGTTGCTCGGTTCGTACAGAAGTTTAAAAAATCAAATAATCTTACTGCAATGATCCAAGCGGCGTACCTACACGACACACTCGAAGATACCGATACGACCTATGCTGATCTGGTTAAACAGTTTGGAGCTTTGGTGGCAGATATGGTCCAGGCATTGACCACAGATAAAGAAGCGTCTGATGCAATTGGCAAGGGTGAATATATTGCCAACAAAATGGCCAAGATGTCCAGTTGGGCATTGGTGGTAAAGCTTGCAGATCGTCTTGCTAACGTACAAGATATTGATACGAGACCCGCTGATTTCCAAAAGAGATATGCTGACCAAACAAGATTGGCATTAAAACGTCTGAGAGCAGATAGATATTTGAGTAAAACTCATAATAAGATTATGACTGCTATTGAAAAGAAAATTAAGGAATACTAAGCATGTTAACGTTTAAGCAAACACTCTCTGAACAAAAAAATATGCACATGACTCACATTGAGGATAAAGTTATCTACGGTGGAGTGAACGGTGCACGACAGGCTATCACTGCTCTGCGTGAGTTGCGAAATATGCTAAAGGGTGAACACGCCGGAAACGTTTCGGTTAAATGGGATGGCGCTCCTGCCATCTTCGCGGGTATTGACCCATCCGATGGTAAGTTTTTCGTTGCCAAAAAGGGGATCTTCAACAAGAACCCAAAAGTATATAAAACCGATGCAGATGTTGATGCTGATACAAGCGGTGATCTAGCTACTAAACTAAAGCAAGCATTGCAATATCTTCCGGCGCTTGGCATTAAAGATGTAATACAAGGTGATTTTCTATATGGTCCAGGTGACCTCAAAACTAAAAAGATTAAAGGTGAATCGTATCTCACGTTTCATCCAAATACTATTATGTACGCTGTCCCCTCGGGCACGCCAGCTGCGAAAGCTATCCAATCAGCGAAACTGGGGATTGTCTGGCATACCTCATATAAAGGATCAACCTTCGAAGGAATGAAGGCAACATTCGGCGTCGATGTAACAAAATTGAAACAATCAAAAGATGTGTGGTCACAAGACGCGATGTTACGTGACTTAACTAAAATGACTATGACGAAAGAAGAGACTAATGAAGTTAATGAATATCTTACGGCTGCTGGGAAAATCTTCAACAAAATCAATGGATCCACATTGCGAGAGCTGGAATCAAACCAGATCCTGGCCCAGCACATTGAAACTTACAACAACACCTTTGTCCGAAAAGGTGAAGTCATTGGAAATATCGGACGACATGTTTCCGGCCTTATTAAATGGATCGAAAACAAATACCAAAAAGAAATAGACAAGCGCAAAACTGATAAAGGTAAATCCGCTCAGCAAAGCAAATTAGATGCTTTGTTGGCGTTTTTTAGTGCCAAAAATCAAAATAGTTTAAAATTAATGTTTGAATTGCAAAAAATGATTGTTTTGGCAAAGTTAAAACTTATAAATATACTTAATAAATTATCAAACATAGATACTTTTGTTAAGACTCGGACGGGTTACCGGACGACTGGACCAGAAGGTTATGTTGCAATTGACAAACTTGGTGGTGACGCAGTGAAAATTGTTGATCGTATGGAATTTTCATACAACAACTTTTCACCCGATATATTAAAGGGATGGGATAAACCGGGAAAGAACTGATGATAGAAACACTTAGCTTTAAGCATTTTATAACCGTCGAACACCGACCAGGTGAAGACGAACTCACTAATTACAGAGCGCATAAGCGTAAACACATTGGTGAATCAATTGAATCTTCGTCTACAGATGAAGAAATTTCAATGTCAACCCGTCTCAAAATGGGACGCAGTGCAAAACGTAACAAAGCCAAAATGGCCTTGGGTCGTAAGCGCGCGGCAAGACGTTTTGCAAGTGGTGATGTATTGAAAAAGCGTGCGCGAAAAGCCGCTTACCAAACACAATACGCAAAAATAATTAAAACAATTCCAAAAGATAAACTTAGCCCTGCCCGTAAGGCCGAGATCGAAAAACGCTTGAAATCTCCGGCCTTTCAAGGACGTATAGATAAGATGTCTAAGAAGATGATCAAAGACGTCAGAAAAGCCGAAATGGCGAGAAAGCGGGCAAACTAACAATGAGTATTTCGTTTAAGCAGTATTTAGTTGAAGAAGAAAAAACTATATTTTTCTCGTGGGGTCGGATGAACCCGCCTACGATTGGTCATGGCAAACTGCTAGACAAACTTGCGTCAATTGCAGGTAAAAACCCATACAGAATGTACCTGTCGCAATCGAATGATGCAAAGAAGAATCCGCTTGCATATAAAGAAAAGATTAAGACTGTTCGTAAAATGTTTCCCAAGCATGCACGGGCTGTCATGGAGAACAAGAAAATCAAAACGGTTTTTGACCTTGTTCAACAATTGTATGATGACGGATTCCGCAAAGTTGTGATGGTAGTTGGATCAGACCGTATTAGAGAGTTTGATATTCTTTTGAATAAGTATAACGGCAAAAAGGGTACACATGGTTTGTATAACTTTGCCAGTATTAAAATAATTTCAGCTGGTGACCGTGACCCTGATGCTGAAGGCGTAGATGGTATGTCTGCGTCTAAAATGCGTGTTGCTGCTCAAGAAAATGATTTTCCATCTTTTGCGCGTGGTTTACCAAAACAGTATTCAAACGCGGATTCGAAGCGGTTGTTTAATAGCGTACGCAAAGGCATGGATCTAAAAGAAGCTGTAGATTTTCATAAGCATGTGCAATTAAAAACAGTATCAGCCACGAGAGAAGCATTTGTATCCGGTGATCTGATTAACGTTGGCGATGAAGTCATTCTTAAAGAAACCGACCAATTGTGTGTTGTGACAAGACTTGGTGCTAACTATATTATTGTTGAATCTGATGGTAAACAATACCGCAAATGGTTAGACGCCGTTGAGTTAGTTACAGAAAAAGCGATGCAAGATCCTGATATTAAAGATCGTAAAGGCACGCAGCCAAAGGCATATCACGCCGGACTTAAAACAACAACCAAAACAAAACGTGATGCGCATTTCAAAAAGCAAAGCAAAAAATCTGATGATGATAGCTCTGCGTACAAGCCAGCTCCCGGCGACAAAGGCGCAAAAACGCAACCATCTGTTTGGACAAAGCGCTTTAGTCAAATGTATGACGAAGAAGCCACTCCAGTAGACGTTGCAAAAGAACGGATCGCCGCTGATAAGAAATCAGCCGAGAAGCGCAGCAATACGATGGCAGTGCGCCATGATAGAATATTAGACCGCGCGAGATTAAGTTTAGCAAAAAATAAAAATAAAGAGACTAAGCCAAATGATTAATTTTAAACAATATTTAAGCGAAGAAAAGTCCGGCAACTCTTTTGCCGATAAATCAAAGAAAAGTGGCATATCAACTGCAACCCTGCGCAAAGTATATAACCGCGGGATGGCTGCGTGGAAAACTGGTCACAGACCAGGAACAACTCCGCAGCAATGGGGTCATGCCAGGGTCAACGCGTTTATTGTTAAAAAGAAAAAAGGTGGTCTAAACCACGATAAGGATCTAGCATGAAAAACTTTAAAGACATTCGCGAAAACTCTTTACATAAATTAGCGCTCATTAATAAAATGAAAAAGGCATCCCCTGCTGCTAAAAAAGCGTTGGAAGCACCTTCACGCGTTGACAAAAATGAAGATGTTAAGTCTGCGGATAAGAAGGCCGAAACATATACAAAGGCAGATGGTAAAACCGCTGTTCGAATGGTATCAACGGATAAAAAGGTTATGACATCTGAATCAAGTGAGCCTGCCCAGTATGAGGGATATGATATTACAGAAATCTCGCTTGATATGCTTAAAAAGGCAATAACGTCACCGGGCACAAAAAGCTTACATAAAGCAATGAAAACAGATAAGGTTAAAAACGATATAAAAAAGATGCGTGATCGTCTTGCAGCACGCCCTACTACCAAAGCGGCCCTGCAGGCCGCATATGAAGAAAAGGATTCTCGCCTTGCCAAAGCTGGTGTATCAGGATTCAACAAAGCAAAGAAAACGCCGGGCCATAAGACCAAATCACATATCGTTGTGGCCAAGCAAGGCGATAAGATTAAAACTATTCGTTTCGGCCAACAAGGTGTATCGGGTGCTGGAGCTGCACCCAAAACGGATAAAGATAAAGCCCGTAAGAAAAGTTATTATGCGCGACACAATGCACAAGACTCGTCCCCAGATAAGATGTCTGCCCGTTATTGGTCTCATAAAGAAAAATGGTAACTACTATTAAACCTCGCGATGATTACACTTTTATAAAAGAATCGGAAAATACTCAACATGCCTGATGAATCCCGGCTAAATAGAATTGAAGAAAAGATCGATAAGTTGTCTGAGGTCGTAATCGCGATGGCTACATTAGGCGCGAAAATTGATAATTACGAAAAATATCGGGACGAGTCCTGGGAACGAATGAATCGGTTTAGCGAAAAGTTAGATCGAATTGAAGACAAAGTAAAAGACAATGCCCATACAGTAAGCACTATTAATAAGCTGTTTTGGGTGTTAGTGGTGGCTCTTGCTGGCGCTATAACAACAAACGTATGGATGTAAACGGAGGCACCAGACTATGAAAACTCAAGAAATTAAAGATATGGCAAAAGCACTGGCAACAATGCGCGAAAGTGCCAAAACGAGAGCATTAGCTAGCGTTAAAGCCCAACCGAAAGACAAGGTTTCTCTTGCACCAGCACCCTGGGATAAGAAGAAAGCTGCTAAGGAAGACGCATCAAACGATAAGTCTGATGACGGCGAAGGCTTGGATAAAGTTGATACTAAAGCAACTAAGAAAAAGTTTGCTAATCGCAAAGATAAAGACATTGATAACGATGGTGATACAGATAGCTCTGATGAGTATCTGCACAAGCGCCGTAAAGCTATTAGCAAATCTGTTGATGAAGCGGTTCTTCTGGGAAGAGATTACGAAGTCAAAGATGGTAACATCCACATCACCAAGGCAAAATTGATGAAGGTCCCTTCAAGGAAGAAATACTCTGATGGAAGCTATAGCATGATGCATGGCGGAAAACTTGTGGGTATAACAATCGTCAAAGAATCTGAAGTTCAAGAAGCAGGTCCTAAGATGAAAGGTGACTCTGTTGCGATTCAACGTGCTAAAGATAAAGCTCATGCTGATGCAATGGGTCGCCATGTGAAATCGGGACGTGCCAAGTCTGTGAAAGAAGCTAGTCTTGATGAAGCTTCAAAGGAAGGCACTATCAAAATTATCAAAACTAAAGATAATAGCTTTCAAGTGCAGCGTATGACCAAGGGTAAGTTCGTAGACCAGGGTAAACCATATAAGTCTTTGAAAGATGCTGAAAAAGTTCGAAGCTCTGGTCAAGACTCTATGCAGTTTGAGGAACTTGAAGAACTCACAGCTGCTGAAAATAAACTTATTGCTCAGCTGTATGATAAGAAGGGTAACCTTAACGCACTCGGCAAAAAAGTGTTGGCTGTTGGTAAGAATCAGAAGAATGAAGCGGCCTCACAGGTTGATGAATTGAGCAAAAAGACTCTTGGTTCATATGTTAAAAAAGCTGCTGATGACATGGCTGATAACGCATATACGTTGGGTACGCGCGCACGCGTGCGTGATCCGAAGAAGAAGGCAGGATCTTGGAGTAAATCATTTAAGCGTGGAAAAGGCATTGCAAAAGCAACTGATAAGCTTGCTAATGAATCAGTTGAAGTTGAAGAAGCTAAAACCGATGTATACCATAAACTTATGCTCAAAGCTCTTGGTAAAACAAAACTGCCAAAAGGACACGGGAATACATCCAGTGTTGCAAATAACGGTGATTTTGTTGTAGCTGACGGTGGTGGTCGAGTTATCGGCCGTCTTAAAAAGGGTGAGTTTACATTGCCATCCAAAAATGAATCAGTTGAAGTTGCCGAAGTAACTATTGCTAAGGGTACGCACACACCAAATAATGGCAGTCCACGCGGCGAAGGGCTTTCACCCAACGCGAAAGACCAACTCAAAACAGCAAACGACACAGTTGATGATGAAGTCGACGGTCCGGTTGTTAATAAGAAGTCTTTCGATGCAATGCGTGCTTCACTTAAAACTGCACCAAAACGCAATGCCGATAACGACACCGGCGATAAAGTAATTGTCAAAGGCGGCAAATAAAAAGGCGATTGAATGGATTATGATTTACTAGAAGAAGACCTAGTAAAATTTGCAGCAAAGCATTATTACTCGCCAAAGGGTCGGATTGATCCTGAGGAATTTTATAATGATTTAAAGCGATTTAGATATATCAAGCGTTTGGTAAACCGGTACCTGGAAACAGGAGTCTTATCCGAACGCTTGATTCTAAATCACGTTATTGTAATATTTAATGTGTTTGGCATATACGCTGCTATAAGAATACTGGGTTTGAAATTAGACGATGAGCACTGGGGGGTTATCAAACCTTTTTTACAATATTTAAAGTACATTCGGGTTGAGCAGTTGACTAATATTGACTCAGACCAAAATGTTGCAAAGAGGTTAGAGACAATATAATGGGTATAATTAAAAGAGCTGGAGATCTAGTTTTTACATTTAGGTTTCTGACGTTGTTGGTTACACCTTTTGAAAAAACTAAAGCCTTTGAACTTGGCATTATTGATGCAGACGGTAAGCGAGACAAATCTTACAGCAAAAGCGATAATGCGTCTGATTACAGGGAATATTATTCTCCATTCATTCGACTCGTATTTAATATCAAACGTGTAATGGGCAAAGCCCCAGGTGGTAACAGTAAGCTAGCATCATACGCAGCTGCGTTGTTTCTGATTAAAGAAAACTATTCTGTATCCGAAAAGAAAATATTAAAAGATTTACAAGTATTTGGTGTTGATCCTACTGATTTACTTGCGGAGGAAAACAACTGGTTCGTGCTCGAGAATGGTCAACTGTCACCTGGGTCATATAAATTAAAATACGAAAAGGTTGCCGATCCGTTCGATATGCCTATTCCCAAAAATGATACGGTGAAAATATCAGAAGAGTGCTTCCCTTGCGGGGAGATGTTTGGAATTAATATATACGAAGCAACTCACGTTCGATCAAAAGTAAAAGTATATGTGACATCAATGGAACTAATTAGATAGGAATATGTTTAATGCCGTTTGAATTCAAAGAATCCGTAGACGTAACCGAGGATGCGCCAGCTGGTGCTAATGTATCCTCGATACCTAATCCGGCAACAACGGCAATGGGTCCAACTTTTAAACCAATGAATGTCACTGATCGACGACGTAAGAAAGGCAAAACTGTCCTTTTAAAAAGATTTAGAGAGTATATGAAAAATGCTTAAAGTTTATATATTTTTACTCGTTATGGGTATTATAGGTGGTGTTGGATACGGCGGGTACATGTACTTTGTTGACACCCAGGAAAGACTGGCAATATTACAGGCCAATCAAGCCAAACTGGTTACAGCAAATGATGCAAAAGATGCTGTAATAAAAGAAATGATAGATACTCAGAATAAAACGGCAGAGTTGAATAAACAATTAACGGTTAGCCTTCAGCGAGCCGAGAAGTATAGCGATCAACTGCGTTCTAAGTTTGCAGAGATTAATATTTTAAAACTTGCGCTTGAAGAGCCATATATATTAGAAGGAAAAATAAATAATGCGGTCACACGTTTACTCGA
>TARA_B110000908_G_scaffold125939_1_pt1 | contig 22718 bp, 22 predicted proteins | sample TARA_B110000908 | Tara Oceans TARA_B110000908 (sample SAMEA4398067) | marine metagenome | biome: Polar Biome; feature: [DCM] deep chlorophyll maximum layer (ENVO:01000326); material: water (ENVO:00002006), including particulate matter (ENVO:01000060) such as... | depth 36 m
AAATGCGTTGTCCTCCGTATTGACGGTGCGGTAAAACAATACCGTCTTAAGAAAACTGATCAGACTGCCAACGTAGGTGGCGGAAAGACATTGTTTACGACCGATGTATGGTTGGACACCTTGTCTAATATCCCAGCAGGTGCAGAGGTTCCTAAAGTAGTTCTGCCTAAGTAAAGGTAGATAAAGATAGGGGCAACCCCTCATCACTCTAAAGCCGGAGCGGGAAACCTCTCCGGCTTCTTTGTGTCCGGACTCCTCGTGTATCAAATCCAGATCACATCTACGATGAACCACACGATCATCACCACACCCACCACCACCTTTACAATTAAGCCTGCCACCGTTCCCAGCACCGAGCCTACACCAGACACAGCAGCTGGTTTAACCTCTTTCTTGGCAAATACGAACTCACATAAGGTTGATCCAATTAACGGCCCGAGAATCAAACCGAAGGGCATAAAAAACATTCCTACAATTCCCCCGATCAATGCACCCGCGGCGCCCCATCGTGTGCCACCGAACCACCGTGTGCCCACCGCACCACTCATAAACTCAAAAATCTGAGAAAGCGTCAACAGAAGCCCAAGCACGACAAAGGTCCACCACTCCACTCCCGAATCCTCCCTAAGCATCAGCCAGTGACCCACCGCAGCAAAAAACAAAATTAAGTGTCCTGGAAGAAAAGGAACCAAGGTTCCGATGAAACCTACAATCAGCAAACAGATGGTCACAATCCAGGCCACCACAGAACCAATTGCGGGAAGAGCATCGACCAAAAAATCAGGCATAAGCCACCTGTAATCCCCATCTCCAAACACGCAAGCAAACGCTGCATATTTTTTTCACAAATAAAGTCAATCCCTGAGGTCATATTGCTCTTTCAAAATCACCTTTCTAGTGTTTGTATCCAGCCATGAAAAAGGATCTGTTGGAAAACAAAATTTTCCAAATAGTCGTCAGCTAATTCGAACGCACAACGGACTCACCCCTTAATATTCAAAACTAACATCATGCCATCCACAACAACATTTACATCCTTTGGGCAACCAGAGGATGTGATCGAACTCACAGAGTTATCCAGCACAGATCTCAAACCGGGAGAGATCCGCCTTCGCATGCTTGTCGCGCCTATTAACCCAGCCGACATCAACTACATCCAAGGCATCTATGGAATTAAACCTGAACTACCGGTCACCCCCGGTCTCGAAGGCTGTGGTGAAGTCATCGAAAGCCAGTCGGATGATTTTCAAACTGGAGACCTCATCATCACCCTCCAACCAGTCGGCACGTGGTCAGAGGAAATCACCTGCCTAGGTAGTGACGTCTTAAAAATCCCCAGCAACACACCCGTGGATCAAGCTTCCATGCTCAAGGTCAATCCACTCACCGCGTTGTGTATGCTGACACAGTTTGCCGATTTACCAAAAGGGTCTTGGGTGATTCAAAATGCCGCCAACTCCGGCGTTGGTACCTGCGTTATCCAAATCGCCAAACGGCTTAACCTCCGCACCATCAACTTGGTACGCCGCGAGGAACCCATCGAACCCCTCCTTCAACTTGGCGCAGATCATGTATTGTTAGATTCTCCAGAATCGATCACAAAAATCAAAGAGCTGACTACTGATTCACCTCCTTTGCTCGCACTCAATGCGGTTGGCGGCGACAGCGCACTACGACTCATGGACGCACTAGACGTCAAGGGCATTCACGTTACTTACGGAGCCATGAGCAAGAGAAGCCTGAAGGTTCCTAACAAATTTTTAATCTTCAAGCGCATCCAGCTACACGGATTCTGGGTCACGGAGTGGATGAAGGAAAACGACACCGAAGTTGTCAAACAAAGCTATGATCAACTCGCACAGTGGACGATTGATGGCAGCCTAACACAACCCATCGACTCTACCTACCCACTGACTGAAATTCATGCCGCGCTCATTCGGTCCCAACAAGATAAACGTAATGGCAAAGTGCTTATTTCCTGTAGCTCATAATAAAAATACATCTTTTATTTGAATAAACTACATATCCCCCCCCGTCGAAGTATGCGAACACCAAAAACAATAACTATATGAAAACAATACTCGCAACACTAGTCACCGTCGTCATCGGATTGGTAGCCCTTCCCGATACAGCTGAAGCCCGCTCACACGGACATAGCAGCTCTAGCTCCAGTTATACCTACGTAAGTGGTCGTGCATCATGCGGATGCACCACATACACAAAACGCGTCTTCACTGGATACGACTGCCATCGTCACCCTATCTATCGCTACTACAGCGTTCCCGTGGTGCACCGCTGCAGAAGCTCCCACAACCCACATTACAGTAGCCATAGCAGTCATAGCAATTACTACTCCGGTAGCCGCTATTCAAGCTATCGTGGCCATAGCAGCCACATCAATCTGCGCACAAGGTATGGCAGCGTGAGAATCTGCCGCTAATTTAAATCACTCACCGAATAACTAACAAGGAGGGCATTTCATGCTCTCCTTGTTTTTTTATGTAAATATTCTACACTGGTGTCGCTTCTACAGAAACGATCTCATGAAAGTCTTTATATTTCTCACTATCATTCTCTTCAGCTTGCCAATCAAGGCAGCATCTTCAGGAGGAGAGCTGCTTGCGGCCCTGCAGTCGCGCATCAATAACGGAGGTGATTTTTCAGAAGTTTATGATGCCATCGAAGACCTGCCAAACTCGGAGGTAAAAGCACTCTACCAACAAGTCGAACGTGTTTGGCCTCGACTTCAGGAAAAATACACCTCCAGTTTTCAACGGGCAGCCAAAAACTCCAGCGGTAACGCAAACGAACATAAAAATAGAATCCGCGATCTACGCAAGGAACTCTCAGCGATGAAAGGGCTCGGTGATGGCCCCATGAAAATTGCCCTCAAAAAACGGGGTATGCCCATCCTGGATGAACTCCGCACCTTGCTCCTACCTGACGCTAAAACCGTTCTTGCTACCGGCGATGAAGCCCTCAAAAAAGAACGTAGAAGCCTACTCGCCATCGCAGGTCTAAGAGACGCTCTCATCGACGCCGCCATCATCCCAAGTAACGGGACATCCAGATCCAAAATTGACGCACTCGAAAATACGGCCACCCAAGCGCTCTCTGGTCTCGATCGAAAAGGTCTCAAGGTCATGGATAAAAATCGCAAGACGGCTGAAAAAGTCAAAGTCCCCGAGCCAGAAAGTATCGGCGTCGCTGATGCCAACCTGATGCGATTACTTGCAGGTTACAGCGCCCTTGAAATTGACCCCAAGCTCTGCGCCGCCGCGCGCGACCACTCCAAAGACATGGAAACACACCAATTTTTCGCCCACGAGTCTCCCGTGAAAGGGAAAAAGACTCCCTGGGATCGCGCTAAAAACTTTGGCACCACCGCCTCAGGCGAAAACATCTACATGGGGTCCACCAAACCCAAAGCCGCCAACCTCGGCTGGTTTTATTCACCCGGACACCACCGGAATATGTTTAATGCGGGGCACGGCCGGATTGGCCTCGGCCAGCACAACCGTCATTGGACTCAGTTATTCGGAAGGTAATTCACCTTCTTGCAGTCGCCTGAGATCGCGCTCTTCCTTTTTCCTATTTCGGGCCTCACGGAAAAAGCTCTGCAAAACCCCCAAACACTCGTCTTGCAGCACACCAGAAACAACATCACAGCGGTGATTCAATGGTGGATTGGATTCTAATAAATTAATCCATCCTCCCGCTGCCCCTCCCTTAGGGTCCGAGACACCGAACACCACACGATCGGGCCGACAATGCACGATTGCCCCCGCACACATTGGGCAGGGCTCCTTTGTTACATAAAGTGTGCAGCCCTCGAGCCGCCAGTCGCCAACGGCATCCTGAGCAGAGGTCAGCGATATCATCTCCGCATGCGCCGTGGCATCCTTCAGTGTTTCCACCTGGTTCCATGCACGCGCAATCACCTTGCCCTCACGCACGATCACCGCCCCTACGGGAACCTCCTTGGCATCGTATGCCTTACGGGCTTCACGCAGAGCTAGCTGCATAAAGTAGTCGTCACTCTGGAAATCCATCATTAAGTCATCGCTCACAGCAGTAATCTGACAATAAAACTTCAAACTTCAATCTGAATACTTCAAACTATTTGCATGAAGAAATGGCAATACACTGATCGCATCATCGCCCCCTCACTCCTTGCAGCAGATTTTGCACGTATTAAAGATGAGACCACCCGCGCAATTCACTCGGGTGGTGACTGGATGCATCTTGATGTCATGGATGGCCATTTTGTTGATAATATCTCCTTTGGCCCAGCAATCATCCAAGCAATCCATGAAACCAATGATGTCTTCCTCGACGTCCATCTGATGATCTCACGGCCCGACCACTTCCTACCTGAATTCATTAAAGCAGGCTCTGACATGATCACCGTGCATGTGGAATCCGACCACGATGTAGCTGAAACTCTGACGCGTATCCGCGAGGCTGGCTGCCTTGCTGGACTTGCTCTCAACCCCGCCACCCCAATGTCGGATGTTAAACCATTCCTCGACCAGATCGATATGCTGCTCTGTATGACTGTAGTTCCCGGCTTTGGCGGACAATCGTTTATGCACGAGGTGATGCCGAAGGTGGAACAAGCCGCCGCATGGCGCCAAGAACGCGGGCTTTCCTACCACATTGAGGTTGATGGCGGTATCGACACCGAAACTGCACCTATTGCTGCCGCAGCAGGAGCCAACGTTCTGGTCGCTGGATCCTCCACGTTCAAAGCACCTGATATGGCTGAAGCCATTAGCATCCTGCGTAATTCTTGATGGACTTAATCGGCATCGGTGCGTTCCGGTGCCGTTTTTTTGTATTTAGCCGGAAAATCTTCCGTGCCTTCCGCTCCTTCCGTGGTTAAAAGATCCACGTGACTAGCACAGATCTCATCACCAGACTTGGCGCGCTATTACGCGACGATCAAATATCCACCGCCAAAGACGTTCTCACCGAACACGGAACGGATAAGTGGCATGCTTCCGCAACACCTGACGTTGTTGTCTTCCCTGAATCCACGCAAGACGTATCAGACATCGTCAAATTTGCCTCGGCAAACTCTATCCCAGTCTACACTCGAGCAGCAGGCACAGGTCACACCGGCGGCTGCGTTCCCGTCAATGGCGGCATCCTTATCTCCATGATGCGGATGAATCAGATTGTTGAAATCAACCCATCCGATGGCGTCGCGGTCACCCAGCCAGGAGTCATCACCAAAGAGCTCGGTGATGCAGCACGCGAACATGGATGGTATTACCCACCCGATCCTGCCTCACTGAAAGAATGCACCATCGGCGGCAACATCGCCACCAACGCCGGCGGCCCGCGTTGTCTCAAATACGGTGTTACCAAACAATACGTGCTTGGCCTCGAAGTCGTGCTCGCGTCAGGAGAAATCCTACGCACAGGAGGACGTTGTCATAAAAACTCCACCGGCTTTGATCTCACCTCCCTGATGGTGGGATCCGAAGGTATGTTAGGAATAGTCACCGAGATCACCGTGCGACTCATCCCGCACCCACAGACCCGCGCGATGCTCGGGGCATCCTTTCCCGACTTCACAGCCGCTGCCGCTGCCGTGCAGGCGATCCTCGATTCCGGCACGCTTCCATCCGCCCTCGAAATCACTGATGGTTTCACCATGGCCGCAGCACGCGTCTACCTCGGAGCGGATAAACTCCCCCCCGGCGATGCTTACCTGATGATCGAAATCGATGGCAATGTTGAGACCGTTGCTCGTGAATTACCTAAGCTCCGAGACTTCTTGTTAGAACACAAAGCGCTTCGCATCGATGAAGCCTCCGATGAAGAAGCCTGCGAACGCATCTGGCAACTCCGCCGTGATTTCTCCTATTCGTTGAAACACACCGGCCTGACGAAGCTCAACGAGGACATCGTCGTGCCACGCTCCAAGCTCGTTGACCTCGTCAACTTCGCCTCCCAACTTCAAAAGGATACAGGAATACCCGTCGCCTGTTTCGGCCACGCTGGAGATGGCAACATCCACACCAACATCATGGTTGCCGACTACGCCGACCCTGAAATCAAAAAGAAAGCTGACGGCGCACTCGACCGACTCTTCACCTGGGTCATCGAAAACGATGGCGTCATCAGCGGCGAACACGGTATCGGCCTCGCCAAAAAACCATGGATTCGCCAAGCCCTAGGCGACCTCTCAATCAACACCCACATCGCCATCAAACAAGCCCTCGATCCCCAGGGTATTCTCAACCCGGGAAAATTCCTTGATTGATCACATAGCAACCTAAGTCATTATCCATCATCCATTTTAAACTATCAATTCTCCATGGACGACCTCTTTTCACAAGCCGCCTCTCAACAGTCCGATCCGGAAAAACGGATCGCAGAACTCAGCACCGAGCTCGAGCATCACAACAAGCTCTACTATCAAGACGCCGAGCCTGAGATCACTGATGCCGAATACGATTCCCTCATGGGGGAACTCAAGAAGCTAGAGGCGGCCCACCCATCTCTCGCTAAGCCCGACTCCCCGACCCAACGCGTCGGTGGTGCACCTCTTGAGGATTTTCAACAAATCAAGCACCTCGTCCCGATGCTTTCCATCGAGGATATACATGAACTCAAGGACGAAGAACTAGAAGAGCTTCGCCTAGAAAAACCAGAAGCCACCCGTTCAGATAATCTTAACGATTGGTTTGGCCGATTCCAACGCTCACTCGGGCACTCTGATGTAGCACTTAGCGTTGAACCCAAGATCGACGGCGTCGCCGTTTCTGTCGTCTATCGTGATGGATTGTTAGATTACGCCGTCACCCGTGGCGATGGCACGACGGGTGATGACATCACTCAGAACGTCAAAACCATCAAATCCATCCCACTCCGCCTCCCCGAGGAAGCCCCCGCCCTCTTCGAAGTTCGTGGTGAGGTTTTTATGCCCAACGCCGCCTTCGCCAAACTCAACGAACAGCGCGACGAAGCCGGAGAACCTGCCTTTGTAAACCCACGTAACGCGACCGCCGGCACGCTAAAGCAACTCGATTCCAAACTCGTTGCCGCCCGCCCTCTCGACTGCATTTTCCACTCCTACGGTCGGGTCGATGACGCCCCCTACACCACCGTCAGTGAGTTTCAACAAACTCTCAAAGACTACGGTTTCAAATCGACGCATTGGTTTAAAACTCCCGCATCGATGGATTCGTTATTAGACAGCATCACCCAGCTTGATCAGGATCGACACGTCTTCCCCTACGCCACCGATGGAGCCGTCATCAAAGTCAACGATCTCGACCTTCACGCCCAACTCGGAGCCACATCTAAACACCCCAAGTGGGCCTGTGCTTACAAATTTCTCCCCGAGCAAAAAGAAACCATCATCAAGGACATCACCATCCAGGTCGGACGCACCGGAGTGCTCACTCCCGTCGCGGAGTTAGAGCCTGTGTTTGTTTCCGGAACCACTGTCTCCCGCGCCACGCTGCATAATCAGGATGAGATCGATCGTAAGGATGTCCGTCTTCACGACACCGTGATCATCGAAAAGGCCGGAGAAATCATCCCTGCCGTCGTCAAGGTGCTAAAAGATAAACGCTCACCAGAGAGCCAACCCTATAATCTCTACGATGACGTGGGTGGTCAGTGCCCATCCTGCTCCGCCCCCATCGAGCAAGAGGAGGGATTTGTCGCCTGGCGATGCGTCAACTTCGCCTGCCCTGCGCAAGCGGTCACTCGTATCAAGCACTTCGCCTCACGTAAGGCGCTAGACATCGATGGCCTTGGCACCGCCGTGGCTGAGAAGCTTGTAGAAAATCAAATTATCACTACCACTCTCGATCTGTTCGATCTCCAGGAAGAGTCCCTCGCTGATCTTCTTCTCGACCCCGCCCAACTTGAAGGCAAAGAGAGTAAACCACGCAGGCTCGGCGAGAGGAAAGCGAAGACTATCGTTAACTCGCTCGACAACTCCCGTGACGCACCACTATCCAAATGGATTTACTCCATGGGCATCTCCCAAATTGGTGAATCGGCCTCCCGAGAGATCGCCCGCCTCCACAAAAACCTGACCGAAGTTTCCGTATCACCAATTCTCCAGGACCTCGCAGACCTCCCCAACTTTGAGGAGCTATCCATTTCCAAACGAAAAAAGGAAAACCACCCACGTCTCGCCAACTTTCAGATTGAATCCGAGCTTGGGCCGGTTGCCGCTCAACATATCGTTGCCTTTTTCAAGAGCGAAGCTGGGCATCGTGTTCTAGAAAAATTCTCTACCCTCGGTATCGATCCTCAGTCCGATAACTACGATCCGGAAAAATCTGCTTCACAAAATTCAGACTCCCCCATCGCAGGGAAAACCTTCGTCATTACCGGTACTCTTTCCAAACCTCGCCCTGAATTCAAAAAACTCATCGAAGCGGCAGGAGGAAAAGTTTCAGGCTCCATTTCGAGTAAGACAGATTTCCTCCTCGCAGGAGAAAAGGCTGGATCAAAACGTGCCAAAGCTGAATCCCTTGGCGTGACCATCCTCGATGAAGAGGCTTTCGAGGCCATGCTTGATTAAGGTAAATAATTTATGCTAGAGTATACCCCTTATGAAAACCTTCGCGCTCCTTCTCCTGATCACTTTTTTCTCCACCCTCTGCAACGCTCAAACCAATTCGGAGCTTAAAGCCCAAGCTTATGCCCGCTATGAAAAAGCGGATAAGGCAATGAATACTGCCTATAAAGCCTTACTCTCCTCATTGAATGAGGTGGGCCAAAAGCGACTTAAGATCTCTCAACGTGCGTGGATTACTTTCCGTGATGCACAGGCGGATTTCGACTGCCATCATTTCGATGGTGGTAGCTTTGAGGGACTGGAACGCATCGGCAGCCTGGATCAGCTGACCCAGGCGCGCACTAAACGACTTCTGGCAGATTACAAACGCTTTAAGGAAATCTTCGAATAGGCTGATTAGCGCCCCGGAGGCGGGCCACGCCGGTCACCACGGCCACCTCGATGAGACGGTCGCTCATCGATTTTTCCATCTGCATCGCGGTCTTCACCCCAGGGCATGTTGTCCTCGTATTTAATTCCTTCCTTACGGCCCTTTTCTACATGATCTGAATAGACCTTACGTTTTTCTGAAGTTGAAAAATCCTTGTTCACTTTTTCTAACACACCAAGAACTTTGTTAGCGTTACTGTTCAGAGGTAGTTCTGCGACAGTCTGTCCGTCCTGACCAAACTCGCCGGCGCGGATGATAAAGATCCCGGTCTTGTTTTTGTCATCCTTGATCGCCTTAGACCATTCGGCATCCACCGTATCAGCAAAGTCGTAGTGATATCGGCCTATAGCATCCGGATGATTTGCCACCTTTTGCATCAACTTTTTTAATACGGCCCTATCCTTTTGGGCGGCCACGGTGAAGACTAACAACCTCTGGTCGCCAGAAGCAATGTTGAGGGCCTGTTTAAAGGTGTGGAAGTCCTGAACCACGGCTCCGGCATCACTTGCCTTGCTAGTATACTTCGCAGATATCTTATCCATTTCTGCGATGGTTTTCTTGTTATTTTTCTCCTGATTGGGGTCGTTCGACTGGGATCGTCCTCCTGTCCGAAAAGCCATCTGAGGACTTCGGCCGGTGCCAGACAAGCGCGTTTTTCCATCGGGCTTTAGGATACAAAATGCCGTGTTCTCAAATTTACCATTCAAGAACTCACGCACCATGTCCTGATGCTCTTTGCTTTCAAATGATTCAAGTCGGACACAGACAAACTTCCGTGATGCTTCAATAAATCCTTCCGTCGCGAACAAACTGTTCTGCGTTTTTGCGTAACCAGGTCAGAAGACGCCAGATATGCCATTACACTGCGCAGCGGCGGCCATGAAGAAAATCGGACGCTGACTTCGCTTTGCCTCCGCGAGAGCTGTTTCCCAAGTCGTATACCATACTACTCCGGGTGATCCCACCGCCTGTTTGCTGGCTCCAATATCGTTTGGCCGTGGTCCCTGGGCGTAGCTGGGACTGAGTGCGAGCAATGCTATTGTTGTTAGTAATATAGTTTTCATCATAGGGTAGTAAACCACTACTACTGGCAAGAGTCTCGCAGCAAAGAGTTAAGATTGTGTAAAATTTCGTATACGGCAATTATTCCATCGCAAATTTTTAACCACAAAAGGCACAAGACTCACAAAACGGAGGTTGTTCTATTGGCTCTGAGTGGTTTATTTTCTGTGTCTTTTGTGCATTTTTTGGCCAATTAGATTTTTGGGAGTGTCGTGTGAAAATACCGTAAAGCACCCGTATTGATGTCCATGCGGTGACCCATTCATATTTCGTAACTGTTACTTCTTGAATCTTGTCTCTCCCCCCGCATACTCACTTTCATGAGAGGACGCACGGCAACAATTTTCAGTCTATTGGCATTTCTGACGATGCTTCTGGCCAGTTGCGGCAGCGGTGGTGGTGGTAGGGTCTCCGAAAATCGGAGTAATCGCGGCTACAACCCTGGTGTCGGCCCCTTTGATAGCAGCGGCAATTACGTCGAGCGCTGGGCAAACGATAAAAGCAAGGGACGCTGGTGGCGCTCCGGCTCTGCATCAGGACCAAGTGCTACACCACCGATAGCACCCGCCATCGCATCCAATACAACTCCCACACCTGGCCCGGCGACACGTCCTACTGGAATACGCCCCAGCCCACCGGTTGGAGGAACGGCTACACCCAAGCCAAAACCTCGCCCTACGGTCAAGGCCAAGCCCAAGCGTAAACCTCCCATCCGTCATACCGTCAAAAAAGGCGATACTCTCTGGGCTCTTTCCCAAAAATACAAGGCTTCCGTCACCGCCATCCAGCGCGCCAACGGACTTAAGGGCACTAATCTGAAAATTGGACGCCGCTTGTTGATTCCAAGGTATTAGCCTCGGCAAAGCCGTGGCGTCATTGGTCAATAGGCATTGGTCATTCATTGGTCATTCATTGGTCATTAGAACCAATCCTCCGCACACCAAACCCACCAACAGGGTTGTCAAGTTAGGGGAACAACAGGCACAGTCACTTAATCGAACCGCAGATTTCACTGATTTTAGACTGATTCATATCCTCCGCATTCAGAATGGTGAACACTCAACCTAAGCTCAGTCTAAAATTTGCGTAATCAGCGGTATAATCATCTATTTCACTATAAAATCATCCCTAGCTAGATGGCCCTGAGTCCACCAATGACTAATGCCCATTGACTAATGACCTCACATAGAATACTGTTCGTATGAACAACTCTCTATGTGCCTTACATCCCTATTCGTCGATTTCGACGCCTACTTTGCTTCCGCAGAGCAGCATCTTCAGCCTCACCTCCGTGGAAAACCGGTGGGTGTAGCTCCTATCCTTGCGGAAACCTCCTGCTGTATCGCAGCCAGCTATGAGGCCAAGGCTCATGGAATTAAAACCGGCACGATGGTTCACGAAGCTCGTAAGCTCTGCCCCGGTATCCAGATCGTCCAAGCCCAACCATCCAAATACGTCGAGCTCCATCATCGGCTTGTCGCTGCGGTAGAGACCTGCATCCACGTCGAGGCCGTGCTCTCGATCGATGAAATGTGGTGCTGGCTCCCCTACAACCTGAGAGAACCCAAAATGGTCGAGGAAATCGGTCACAAGATCAAACGAGCGATCCACGATCAGGTCAGCCCGTGGATCGTCGGCTCCGTCGGTGCCGCACCTAACAAGTGGCTGGCCAAAATGGCTTCAAAAATGCGCAAACCCGATGGACTGCTCATCATTCAGCAAGATGACTTACCAGACATCCTCCATGAGCTTGAGCTCCGCGATATGCACGGGGTTGGTCGTGCCATGGAACTCCGACTCCACGCTCACGGAATCCACGATGTTCACTCACTTTGCCGTGCTACCCAACAACAACTTCATGCCGCCTGGGAAGGTATCGGCGGTGACCAGCTCTGGATGCAACTCCGGGGAAAAGAAATACCCGAGGTGGAAACGATCCGGCGCAGCATCGGGCATAGTCATGTGCTACCGCCCGATAAACGTCACCCCGATGCCGCTCTGTCCATTCTTCACAAACTAACCCAGAAAGCAGCCCAACGCTTACGCAGCCACGGCATGATGGCGCGTAGCTTTTCCCTCTCCCTACGTTATCTACGAGGTGGAAAGTGGGATCAGGAAATACGGCTTGAAGCCACGGATGATTCTTTAGCACTCGCCCGCTCAGCTAGCCTGCTCTGGCGCGAACGACCCCATCATTCTGAACCCCTTCTGAAAGTGTCCATGGTGTTAGGTCGTCTCACCCACGTTGACAATTACACCCCATCATTATTCACCGATGAAAAGGAGCACCCTGTTCAAACCGAAAAAACAAACCATCAAGTGCTCAACGAATCGATGGATAAACTGGTGCAGAAATTTGGCAGACAATCCATTTACATCGGCGGTGCCCACAACGCTATCGAAGCTGCTCCGATGCGTATTTCCTTTGGCCACATCCCGGATCTGGATGTGGAGAAAGACTGACTACCTCACTCAAAAAATTTCTCATTGGGGTCGAAGCTTATGCTGAGTAAAAGTTGCTCGAGCAGGGGATTGGGTAAATCTAAAGACCAACTCCATCGTCAGGTGAAGTGGAGCCCCATTTTTTTACTAAACTCGCAGCTGTTTCTAGCATATCCGGTTGGCAGCCCTGCAGCCACACCTTTAGCTCCGATTGAATATCTGATTTCTCAATCTCATTCATCAGCTCATCGCTACTGGTGCAGTTGGCGAAAATTTCAACCATCTGCTGCTGCGAAGCGGCGAGTTCTTCATCGATATAGGGTTTATCCATTAGCGACTATTGATTTGAGAGTGAGAAAGTCTTTACGAAATTGCTCGAATTGATGCTCTTGAAGAGTGTTTCCCAGTCTCTCAAGAAATACGACTTCTACATCAGGGCAGCGAGGAAGTACATGCTCGAGTAATGAAAAGACTTCGGCTGGCACATCATCGTCGTGAGTGTCTCGTCGAATAGGGGAATTCGAACTAGCGGTCGGCGCCCATGAGCCTCCGCTAACATGAATCTCACGGACCAAGTGGAATGGGTAATTGTCTAATAACTCAGCGGGCGATAAGTTAAAGTTACACAGCTGGCAATATATATTGTGGAGGTCGAGTAATAGAAATCCATTAGTTGGAGTAACAATTTTTTCAAGAAATTCATGTTGTTGCAGTGCGTCATCAATCGATAGTGCCAACGCTAGGTTTTCGATACCCAATGGGCAGGGAGCGACCTCTGCAAGTTGTGAAAATCGTTCTCTTCCCAGCTTAAGAGTGCTATTGGTTAAGGGAACGGGTAAGGGAGCACTGCGGTGGAAGTCACCAGCGGTCATAAAACCAAAGTGCTCGGTATGGTGGAGGTATTGGTGACGTGTGACTTCCTCTCTAAATTGATCCAACCAGCCTTGCTGACGATCAGTCCATTCCGCGGAAAGTAATGAAAAGTGCACTCCGTGGCCAGTTAGGCGTCCTGCTTCAGAGTAGACATTGATCAAGTTAGAGAGCCAATCTCTGACTCCATTTTTCCAACCTGTGTCAAAGCTCCATTCTAGAGCCTCAACATCGCCAGCTTCAATTAAAGGCATGGATGCCTGTAAGAACTGAGTCTCAGGCATTAACGAAAGTCCGACGTGAGGCATGGATTTTATTGAAGCGTTTTAGCCAAGTCCGCAACCAGGACAGCCGTTTGGGTCATGCGGTGGTATTGGCCGCTTAGCCTGTGCAGCCTTTGCTTTTTCTTGAGCAATGATAGCCACATACGCCTTGTTAAATTCTTTGGCGCTAAGTTTACCATCCTTATTGATGTCAGCTTCAGTGAAAAAGCCCTTTGCTGTCTTGTGTTTTGGCCTCACTACGACATGTTTTGCTTGGATAGAAGGAAGTGGGCAAACTGTAGGGCGAGGTTGGCCGTTCTCAGCAGCTGCTGAGCCTAAACCAACAGCGGTAGCTGAAATTCCTGCAGAAACGGCAATGGTTTTGAGCGTGTTTGATGATATTTTCATAGGTTTTAGTTAATTCATCCTCTATTGCGGTGCAAGCAGGATTTCGTGACAATTAATTCTACTTTTTAAAAGAAAAAGTAAAATCACTACACAGGGAGTCTCTCGTATCGGTCTTTTAACTCAGCCTTCCACTTATAAAAAAGGTCAGATCGCGGATCTGAACGTGGAGGGGGATTAACCCTAGGGAGGGCGGACATTCTTGTCCACAGCAGAGGATGTGTGAGGTCGATCAGCTTGGGTTGCCGGCGGACAAGAATGTCCGCCCTCCCTAATCCCGAGCAACGAAGATCGCGAGACTCAGTATTCCCCCGATGATCCAGAGCCACATTGAACTTGAAACAAAGTAGGGGAAAAACATGAGGCCAAACCCGAGCGCCTTCGGCTGCCAGAGGTCTTTCCATTTTCCGTAAGCCACATAAATCATACCCAGCCCTCCAAAAACCACCCACGCGACAACGATATTAGGTTCTATGAACATATTAGGCTTGGAAAACCACCTCTCCCCAGTGGGCTGGAATGTGCATATTGACGGCACCTTGGGGACTCCATACCCAGTTATTTTCCGGGTGCTGCTGGTCCTCCGGGTTGAGACCTGAGCAGAGATCAGTGCCATGCGGCGGAATTCTAACATACTCACCATTCACCACCTCATGCTTCCACTGAACACGGGAAAAATTCACCTTCCACATGTCGCCGGGATCGGGAGGTGTGGCACGGCCTGGATTATACTTTGCGAGTTCCTTCCATGGGAAAGCCATCTCGACACACCAGCCCTCATCGATGGTTGTGGGATCATTGAGGTTACCTTTGACTCCGACCTTGCGGATGAGTCCGGGGAGATTGCCACCGAGTATGGGCACTCCACCTTCGCTGTAGGGCACGGGTAAACTCAACTCCCAGATGGTGCCGAGGGCGTTCATCTCAAATTCATAATAATTGTTAGAATCACCATCGGGATCAATAAACACTTCAAAATCGTTGTCATTAAACATGATCTCATTTTGCTTGGTGATCGTTCCCCAGACATGTGGCTCCTCCATCTCTGCTGCGACGTAGAAATAGGTATCATCCCAAGCCATCTTCGCTCTCGTTCGGAAGCGTGGCTTTAATGCAGGATCTCCCGTGATGTCTTGAAAGTCGTCTGTCCACGGCACCGTCTCCCATGCAGGATCGGTGATAAATCCGTCTAGCTTCAGTGAACCTGCCACGCGTGGGCAGTGGTAATTTTTAAGTAAGCTCATCGATTTAAAATTAACCCATTGGGTAGAGATATTGCTCGCTGACGGCGTCGATTCTTTTCAGAATATCATCACTCAAAGTGACATCGGCCGCGGCAATGATCGGATCGAGATGGTCTTCATGAGAGGCGCCCACAATGGTGGATGCCACAAAGTCGTGCTGCTTGCTCCAGGCTGTCGCTAGGGTGACCACATCCATATCGATCTCCTTGGCGATTTCGATCATCTTGGTGGTAGTTATTAGGCTTTTCTCATTTACAAAGCGTTCTGCCATCTCCTTCTGGCGTGGCTGACCGGTCTGAAGGTATTTACTGAATCGCGCTCCCTCGGGGTATTTACCATCGTTGTATTTTCCAGTCAGCACACCACCTGCGAGCGGACTGTAGGGAAGAAGGCTGATCTTTTCCTCTCGGCACACCTCGGCAAGTTCATCTTCGAAACGGCGGTTATTGATGGAAAAATTATCCTGAATGGTGTCGAAACGAGTCAGACCGCAAACGTCGCTTGTCCAAAGCGATTTCATCAGCCCGTAGGCATTCTCATTGCTGGTGCCTATAGCGCGAACCTTACCCTCCTGCACCAATTCATCAAGTGCCGTCATGGTGTCCTCGGAGCGCATACCATGATCACACCAGTGGACCTGATAAAGATCGATGTAGTCCGTTTGCAGGCGTCTTAGACTACCTTCGATCGCTTTGCGGATATGGTGACGATCAATCGCAGATTTCCCTCCGCGCACTGGCGGGACAAACCAACCGTGTGCTGGTCCAGCGACTTTCGACGCAATAATGAGGCTATCGCGATCCTTGGTTTTTAGCCACTCCCCGAGCCACGTCTCCGTGAGACCTGCCGTTTTCCCGCTAGGTGGTACGGGGTAAACTTCAGCGGTATCAAAGAAATCAATCCCTGCATCCGCTGCCTTATCAAGAATACGAAAGCTCGTGTCTTTATCACACTGTTTGCCAAACGTCATCGTACCCATACAGATGTCGCTGACGACAATCGCACTACCACCAAGTCGATTTTGTTGCATTGATCCATCATGCGCTTTCAGCCGGACTTGGCAAGCTCAGGAGTTAATGCTAATAACTTGCGGCATGGAAAACCTCTTTGACCTCGCCATGCTGATCTTGCTCCAGGCCGTGCTTGGATTTGATAACCTGCTCTACATTTCCCTGGAGTCGAAACGTGCCCCTCTTGAAAAGCAGAAGTCTGTCCGCATCTGGGGTATCGGCCTCGCCGTGATCCTGCGCATCGTTTTACTCTTTGTTTTACTTAAAATGATGAGCTCATTCCAATCGTCTTGGATTAAAATTGATAACAGCTTCATGCAGGCCGATATCAACTTCGCCTCCGTCATCACCCTCTTTGGCGGCGCCTTCATCATCTACACGGCTATCAAAGAAGTGGTACACATGCTGAGCTTAGAGGAAGCGCACGGTCAGGAAAAGAAACAGGCATCTGTGGCTAAAATCGTCGCCCTCATCGTGATGATGAATCTCGTGTTCTCCTTCGACTCCATTCTCAGCGCCATGGCGATCACTAAGGTCGCGTGGGTCATGACCACTGCGATTGTCATCAGTGGCATTCTGATGATCCTGATGGCCGATAAGGTTTCCACTTTCCTGCAGAAGAACCGGCTCTACGAGGTGCTTGGCCTGTTTATCCTCTTTATCGTAGGCGTGTTACTCGTTTCCGAAGGCGGCCATAAAGCGCACCTCAGCTTCTTCGGTCATCCAGTCGAAGCCATGAGCAAAACGACTTTCTACTTCGTGATTGCCGTGCTGGTTCTCGTCGATATCATCCAAGGCCGCTATCAGAAAAAGCTGATGGCGGAGAAGGAAAAGCGGCATGGAGTAGCTGACTAACTTACAGTAGTATCAGCCACATCCAGCTTACTACTATTCTTGTTTACGGAAGTAACCTTTGGAAACTGACCAAAGAGCCCAAATACTCAAAGCACCATATAACAAGGCTAATATCAGCCCCAATATACCAGCTCCTGCTAACTCTCCGCCACGCCCATGCTCTGGTCGCTCAACTGTGACCAAGACAACAACAAATCCCACAACATACCAAATTGCCCCGATAGCCGACGGGCCAAAGTAGAGCCAAGCGCCCCAAAATATGATGGATTTGGTTTTGGGATTACTCACTGCTGAATACGCCGAGCTCGTAGCTGTTCCCATTTCCCAGGGCGAACTAGAAGCAAAGGCATCAAGAGGCGAGTTGCACTTTGAACAGCGTGACGCGCGATCGTCATTTGCATGACCACAGTGTACACATATCAACTCTACGGGTTCTATCTCATCTATTTGTTCCATGATATTCTTATCTTCGCTACGAAGGGCTCCGCGGGCCCTTAGCCCTTATGTAGGAGCGCAAGAGCGCATCCTCGATACTTCGTTCTCAGATTATTGTCCCTATAAAAAAACGGAACCATCACAAGGATGATTCCGTTTTTTAAATTGGTCGGGACTACAGGATTGCCTTCGCCCGCTCAGGCTGTGCTGACATGCAGAAATGCTCCTCCGCATTTCTGATTAGAAAAAAATCGTGATACACGATGCTCCACTATGCGCTCAAACTTTGTTCTCATCCAGTAGTCTCGAAGCAAAAAACGGAACCATCACAAGGATGATTCCGTTTTTTAAATTGGTCGGGACTACAGGATTCGAACCTGCGACCTCTTCACCCCCAGCGAAGCGCGCTACCAAGCTGCGCCAAGTCCCGATCTTGATATTCACCCACGGAATTGACTCCGACGGGTAGGGGGGCGCAATTAAGCCCAACACTTAGGAGTTGGCAAGCACGGATTTTCGTGGCATTTCCAAGGCCCCATGAAACGTGCAAAAATCGCCGTCATCGGAGCCAGCGGCTATACCGGCCTTGAGCTCCTGCGCCTCTTGCTTACTCACCCGCATGCCGAGTTGGTCTGTGTGACCTCGCGTCAGAACGCTGGGCGCAGCATTGGTGAGTTGTTTCCACGTTTCTCCGGAGCCGAGTCTGCGGGGCTAAAATTTATTGCCCCTGACGCCGATGCGGTGGCTGCAACAGGAGCTGACGTAGCCTTTCTCGCCCTGCCTCACGGTGTGGCTGCAGGTTACGCATCCAGTCTGATTGATAAAGGTCTGCGTATTGTCGATTTAAGTGCCGATTTCCGTTTGGACGACACGGAGGTCTATAAGGAATTTTACGACAACGATCATCCGGCCCCAGAATTATTGAAGGAGGCTGTTTACGGTCTCCCTGAAGTACGTCGGGAAGAGATCGTTGGATCACGTTTGGTGGCTGCTCCTGGTTGTTACCCCACAAGTATTATTCTGCCTCTTATCCCCCTGCTGCGGGAAAAACTGATCGACCCATCAAACATTGTCACATGCTCGATGTCGGGTGTTAGTGGAGCTGGTCGTAAAGCCGACCTCTCGTTGCTCTTCTGTGAGTGCAACGAAAGCGTACGTGCCTACGGAGTGCCCAAACACCGTCACCTCTCTGAGATCGAACAAGAGCTTAGCAAGGCTGCGGGGGGAAAAGTGTTCCTATCATTCACACCACACCTCGTGCCGGTTCACAATGGCATCTGCACCACCACGAGTGCCAAGCTCATTGGTGATCCTGACAAGGTTCAAGCAGCCCTTGAAAAGGCCTATGGCGACGAACACTTTGTCCGTTTGTTAGGAAAGGGTGGATGTGCCGATACCAAAAACGTCACAGGCACCAACTTCATAGACATCGGATGGAACTACGATCCACGCACTGGCCGGGTTCTGTTACTAAGCGCCGAGGACAACCTTGGTAAAGGTGCAGGTGGTCAAGCAGTCCAGAATTTCAATCTAATCTGTGGATTCCCTGAAACTGCCGGGTTGCAAAATTTTTAAAAACCCTTCAGGGTGGCGATTCGTCATGCCTATAAGAGCCAGTATCAAAAAAATCAAGGGAGGCATTTGTGCCCCTCGTGGTTTTCATGCCTCAGCAGTTGGTTCCGGAATCAAGAACCCAGATGACCCTCGGCTTGACCTCGCACTGATTTATTCCGAACACGCATGCAGCGCTGCGGGCACCTTCACTACTAACCGAGTGAAGGCGGCTCCCGTTAAAGTTTCCCAAGCTTATCTAAAAGCCGACAAGGTTCAGGCTATCGTCGCTAACAGCGGCAACGCCAACGCTTGCACCGGAGTTCAGGGAATCAGTGATGCGCGCAAAACATGTAATCTTGTTGCCAAAGGTCTTGGTCTCCGCCAACGACAGGTAGCGGTATGCTCCACAGGAGTCATCGGTCTACCCATGCCGATGAACCGCATCGAACCCAAGATTGATGAACTCGTTTCCAACCTAGGCCCAAAGAACGGCGAAGATGTCGCTCACGCCATTATGACCAGCGATACCTGTAAAAAGGAAATCGCAATATCAGTGGAGATTGGTGGCCACCGTGTCCGTATCGGTGCCTGCGCCAAGGGTGCGGGTATGATCTGCCCGAACATGGCCACGATGCTTTGCTTCATCACCACGGACGCCAATGTCAGCTCCGCCTGTTTGCAAAAGGCCATGCTTGAAGCAGTCGATACCTCATTCAACCGAATTACGATCGATGGTGACATGAGCACCAACGATACCGTGATCACCCTTGCCAATGGCCAAAGTGGTATTCCTACCATCAAGCGCAACAGCAAGGAGTGCCGCCAGTTCCGCGAGGCACTACAATATGTGATGCTGAAAATGGCCAAGTCCCTCGTCCGCGACGGTGAGCGAGTCACCAAATTTGTCACCGTTGCCGTCAACGGGGCCCGCACCTACCTGGATGCTCGTAAAGTTGCCGAAGCCGTTGCCAACTCAGCCTTAGTAAAAAGTTCCTGGAATGGCAACGACCCAAACTGGGGGCGAATCATCCACGCCGTCGGTTACTCCCGTGCATTCGTCAGGGAAGAGCTCATTGATATCTACATCAATGGCAAGGCCGCCTGCCTGGGAGGTCTCCAAGCCAACACCCCAATGGATACTCTGCGCAACATTGTTGCCAAAGACGAGTTCACTATCACCATCAGCCTAAACCTCGGCAAAGCCGAGTATGAAGTCTATTCCAGTGATCTCTCACCGGAGTATATTGATTTCAATCGGTCTGAATATGCTTATTGGAAACAGGCGCGTAAGGATGGCCTAGTTTAGTAGGTGGTTTTGTAGGATAACTTTAACACTCCCGTCTTGACTCTGGACTCTTGATTCTGGATTCTAAGTCCAACACCATGAGTAACCCCCAAGATGCCCGTTCATTTAAACGCGTAATATTAAAACTCAGCGGCGAGGCCCTGAGAGAGCCTGGCAGCCAAGACAACATCTCCCCTGAGATTGTCGAACGTGTTGCCAAAGAGATTAAAAATGCTGCCGGAACAGGTGTTGAAATTGGAGTTGTCTGCGGAGGAGGAAACTTCTGGCGCGGCGCCAGTGCTAGCGCTCGAGGCATGGATCGTGCCACTGCCGACTACGTGGGTATGATGGCCACAGTAATGAATGCACTCGCTTTACAAAGCGCTCTCGAAGCCGAAGACGTCAAGTGCGTCGTGCAATCTGCCATCGAGATGAAAAACGTCGCCGAGCCGTTTATCCGTCGCAAGGCTAACAGACTACTCAGTGAGGGTAACATCGTTATCTTCGCCGCCGGAACCGGCAGCCCGTTTTTCTCAACCGATACCACATCAGCACTCCGCGCTAGCGAGATGGGTGCCGATGCCATTATGAAGGCCACCATGGTCGATGGCGTTTATTGCTCAGACCCCAAGAAAAACCCGGACGCAGTCCGCTACGAAACCGTAACTTTCGAAGAGTGCTTAAGCCAGAAGCTCATGGTGATGGACTCCACCGCCTTCACCCTCTGCATGGATAACGATATTCCGATTATTGTTTTCGATATCGGTGGAGATGGTAATATCACCAAAGCCCTATCCGGATCCGACATCGGAACTATCGTTCACAAAGGATAAACACCAAGTTTCAACTACCAAAAACCAACTTCAAAATATCATGGAACCAAGCGAAGCAATCAAGAATACCAAAGACAGCATGCAAAAAGCCGTGGAATATGCTATCCACGAATTCTCAGCTATCCGCACAGGAAAGGCTAGCCCAGCATTGATTGAAAATATTGACGTTCATGTCGCCAGTTATGGCAGCACGATGAAAGTCAAAGGTCTTGCTGTCATCACCGTACCCGAGCCGCGTATGATGATGGTGCAGCCATTTGATCCGTCGACCACTAAGGACATCGAAAAAGCGATTCTCGAAAGCAATACTGGCCTTAATCCTGCCAACGAAGGCAAACACCTCCGTATCCCTGTGCCGGAACTCTCAGAGGAGCGCCGCAAGGACATGGTGAAAATGGTGAAAATGCAGGCAGAAGAAGCCCGCGTCCGCGTCCGGTCATGCCGTAAAGACGGTATGGATTCGGCTAAGAAGATGAAAGCCGACAATGCGCTCACTGAGGATGGAATGCATGATTTTGAAGCTCAGGTTCAGGATCTCACCAACACGTTTATCAAAGAGATCGACGAGCATCTTGCAGCGAAGGAAACTGAGCTGATGACAGTTTGATATGGAGGGTGGACATTCCGGTCCACTTCCCCAGTAACCCTGCGGACAAGAATGTCCGCACTCTTCAGCCTATCATGTCCTACACACCTGACCCCTCCCGCTACGATGGGAGTATGCCTTACCGACGCTGTGGCGCGTCTGGTCTGAAGCTTCCCGCTATTTCGCTCGGCTTCTGGCACAACTTCGGTGACGTTGATGACCTTCCGGAATCACGGCGAATCATGCACCGTGCGTTTGACTTGGGGATCACGCACTTTGACTTTGCTAACAACTACGGCCCTCCTGCCGGGTCTGCCGAGGCCAATGCCGGACAAATTCTGAAGGATGATTTTCACGCCCACCGAGATGAGCTCATTATTTCATCCAAAGCTGGCTACCACATGTGGGATGGCCCGTATGGCGAGTGGGGATCTAGAAAGTATTTACTTTCGTCTCTTGATCAATCACTTGAGCGTCTCCAGCTCGACTACGTCGATATTTTCTACTCTCACCGACCCGACCCAGACACACCGTTAGAGGAAACCATGGGAGCTCTCGCAACAGCAGTTCAGCAAGGCAAAGCACTCTACGTCGGCATTTCTAACTATGATGCTAATATGGCGCTAGAGGCCATTGAGCTCCTCTCCTCCATGGGAGTGCGCTGTTTAATTCATCAGCCACGCTATAACATGTTTGACCGCTGGATAGAAGATGGTCTTACGGATGTACTACTCGACAAAGGCGTAGGGTGCATCCCATTCTCACCTCTCGCCCAGGGACTCCTAACAGGACGTTATCTTAATGGTATCCCCTCCGATTCCCGCGCGGCCAAAGAACATGGTTTCCTACAGAAAGGTGCTGTGAATGAAAATATCGATCAGGTCCAAAAA
>TARA_B110000908_G_scaffold100026_1_pt1 | contig 22664 bp, 39 predicted proteins | sample TARA_B110000908 | Tara Oceans TARA_B110000908 (sample SAMEA4398067) | marine metagenome | biome: Polar Biome; feature: [DCM] deep chlorophyll maximum layer (ENVO:01000326); material: water (ENVO:00002006), including particulate matter (ENVO:01000060) such as... | depth 36 m
ATCACTTCTACAAAATACTGATTGTTCCAAAGATTGGTATATTCAAACGCAAGATCCTTATCGTCTGTGTGAACTTGAAATGCTTCTGTGTAGAAAGCAAAGTTCTCAGCTTTGAACTTATCAGCTCCAAAGAATGATACTGCCAATTTAGCTGACTGTGCAGGAACTGCATCGTGGCCATCTGCATTGATAATATCGACTTGAGCTTCTGTAAGTTGGATTTGGTGAATCTTGATCATTTTGTATCTCCTTTTGATGCCCCTTTGTCCTATATAAATAGACAAAGGTCAACAGTTAATTTTAGGATAACATAAAATAATGTCAGATTTATTTGATTTTGGTTTCACAGCAGTAGATGAAGACGAGTTAGAAGCCGTTCAAAAGGTCAATGCTGTTGCTGGAGATGCAGAAGAAAAGCTGCATAAACTATACAACGCGGTAATTCCACTTCTGAATAATCTTAAAGCAAACCCTGAGAAAGATTATATTCTCTGGCCTGATAGACTATCAAAAGTGGAAGCATTTGAAGATCATTTACAGAAGATCTATAAGGGATGAAGCTTTAGATCAGCTCCATACTTTGCGAACGACCAATCACAATCTTTCATTGATCCCATCCCCATACGTTTAGCAAACAGCGATCTTTGGCGCTGTCCCTGCTCGGCAGAGACCCCTCCCAGGTTATCAAGTACCTTGAACCCGCGAGGAAGCGCCACGACCATGATGTTCTCGTGAGGTGTGGGGCCGCCATATCCATCAGCTAAGAATGACTTTACAAATGGCATAAATCTACGCAAGATGAGCACACGATCCCGCATGCTTAACTGAAGTTGGTGGAGGGTTTCACATTCATATCTCCAGGAAACTTCTACGAGCTCAATATCATAATCGGCTCGTTCGTCTAATCGCAGATTCTCATAAACGCCCGTGATATTATCATCCTGCTTCGAGTTGTGGCACAAAGCGAAGAGGAAATCTTCTTTCTTCTCGTATGCAAGAAACTTTGCAATTAGCTTGACATGATCACCACTGTCCAACGTCATGACAATCTCATGCTCGTACCCTGTTGGTGCTTTGTACTTGTCCATCCACTCCATGAAGAATTCTGATTTAGTAAACATGCTTCGTTCTCTCTATTTTGGTGGGACCGGTTGGGATCGAACCAACGACCTGGACGTTATGAGCGTCTTGCTCTACCACTAAGCTACGGTCCCGTACTTGGCAAAGGTGGATGGGATCGAACCACCGACACGCGGGATTGGAATCCGCTGCTCTACCACTGAGCTACACCCCTATTGTTGGTGCTTGGCTGAGGACTTGAACCTCACAATAGTATTGACATGACGCCTGTGATGTCGGGCACTATCTGCAAACCTGCACCAGCAAATTGGTGGTCCCTATAGGATTCGAACCTATGACCTAGTCATTAGAAGTGACTTGCTCTATCCAGCTGAGCTAAGGAACCTATTAGTTTTATTTCTTAAACTCAACCACATATCGTTGACCATCTATATAGAAGCGAATTGTAGAGTGGCTATATGTTTCTACAGTTTGGTCCCGATACACAGTGATATCTTTACAACGCTGTTCAGTAGTATATCCAACAATCCGTTGTTCAGTCTTATCACGGCCACCTTTATCAGCACCAATGATACCACCCAAGATAGCACCAGCGGCAGCACCTTTATCGTTACCACCAATTACCTTACCAGATACACCACCGAGCAACATTCCCAGCAAAGCGCCTTCGCCTGCGTTCCCGCGGCGGGTAACGGTCTCGTAGATAGGAACATCAATGGTGTCACAACGAGTTTTGGTGACCGGTGTTGATCGAATGACACTCTGTGTATGATCAAACACCTTTACTTGGGTAGCATTATTAGCATATGCAGGGGCAGCTAAGATTACACTAGCTACGAGTGTTGACATGATATATTTCATTTGTCTTCCTTTATCAAAATGTTAATTTTTAGAATAGAGCCATTTCGCTCTTTAATCATATACTCTAGACCAGCATTAGATAGGAGCTGTCGTACTTCATCGAGCGTCATCATATTATCCTTCATTTGATATATTAGTTATACTATATTATTAAACAGGGGTCAACAGTTTATTTTATTTTTTCTCATTAATTTTTTTTAACCAGCCCGTTAAATCAGTCTTAGTAACATCATCGCACGGATCGTCGCATGAGTCAACCATCTTTCCCCCTCAATGCACTAATAGCATCTTTTACTCTGGAAGGGTATTCTCCCAGATATGTGCCCGCGGACAGCTCGTCTTTCGTGATAAAGTCTTTGTGCATATGTGTTATATTATCATATTCCTTTAACATCTTTTTACCCAATCGATCGAATATGCTATCCGACAGTATAGGATTGTCTTCGTTATAATATGCATAAGCAGCCATCAAGTACCACGGTACGATCAGGTTGATGTTGTCATCAATCAGATCCATACAATCTTTATCAAAGTTAGTCTTAATTTTACGCCTGGGCATTGAATCCCTCCGCTAATTCTTTTTCTAGAGCGTGCGCTTCTATTTCCTGCCAGCGATCTTCATATGAACTTTCGGTGTCCATAACCATGCAATTGAGATACTGCTTTACATGCACTAGTTCGTGCAATACTGTTGTTATCAGATCTGACACGGAAAGAGATTTGTTCAGACGGATAGTGAACTCATTATCGTCTTCAAACATACAATCGCCACACACTCCTTGTTTCCTGATTGCTTCTATATTTATAAAAACATCATCGGTGAGAGGAAACAATTGATCCTGGCCATAGCTAATAACATCACATATGATGTTTTCTTTTACTTTGGAAAACCGGCCCTGAAACTCTACAAACATATGTCCCTCCATCTGGTATACATACGTTATACTACAGCGTGGAATAAAGGTCAACAGTTATTTTGTTCGGACCTCAACATTTTCTCCAAGAGTGATCTTAGCATCTGAGTGCTCGTGGTGCAAAACAAATTGGGTGTTGGGAAACTCTTTGAAAATGTTTTCCCACACAGGCCTCCAGTTGTTTGCGAGTCTGTTGTTGTTAGATAGACTTCTATCGCTGTTAAGGAACATGTCAGTGCTGCTGCGTAGGTTGAAGTCGAAGATAGAATCAAACCCATACATGTGAATCTCATCAGCGTTCAATTCATTAGCGCTATAGTGAGTAGCCATATGCCCACAGTTAAAGTCTGTGTAGTTCTCAACATATTTGGGTAGATCTAGATAGAACCCTTTGATGTGCTGAGCAACTTGCATGTAGAAGTTTGGGTTGTTAGCCATCCAGACTTTGGGTCTGTATCCCAGAGTCCACTCGCCGGGAATGTGCACACTACCTTCTGTCATTGCCTTCATCATTTTAAAGTCTACCAAGCACGTTGTATACACGTTATCAACCTCAAATGGAGGGACATTGCATGTTACTTTGATGCCCTTGGATGGTTTATACATTGTAGCATTATCACCATTGCCAATTAGATGAACGGTTCTACTCATTCATTTGTTTCCTTATCTCTTCTTTACCTTTACGCCCAGTCCAGTGCATAATTTTTATATCTTTTGGAGCTGTACCATCAATCAAATCTAGTCTCAGAGTGTTCCAAGTCTTTGATAGTGTGCGTATATGTATCTCTCTACTAAGACCTTCTCTCACCAGCTCGTGTAACATATCTTGATCACCGTACATCGGGCCTCTATCTTCCATTAGAGCGTTAGCTTCTCTAGCCCAATGAGATAGTATACCAGGAGAGCCTTCAAAAGCTACTACACCACTGTTATGCCATCTCTCATGCTTACGGGTACTCCATGGAGCATCTTCTACCATAGATAGTTTGTTTGTATCAAGTTGATTAAATATATCGGATAGATCTGCTCTTACTTCACAATCGGTGTCGAGCCAGCATATCTTATCAGCCACCTTGATAGCATCAACCATTGCTTGAGGCTTCTGGAACCAACCGTTACCTTTATCAAAGTCAAATACATATAAGTTAGCGGCTGGATTATGTTTATAAAAGTTCTCTTCAAACCAAGGCAACATCCAACGAGTATTCTTATCACAACCCGTGATGAATAGATTAGATAATTTTGTATTCATTGTTATAATTATGCTTTGCTAAGCATCCTTCTGTTTTCTGTATAGTAGTAAATGAATCGCGACACTCGACAGGCCAAGGATAATATTCTTGTAGCCATGGCATAACTTCTCGATTTAAGAAAACGTCTGTAGGACGTGCGTGCATTCTAGCTTGAGCAATAAGAAGCTCAGCCCCCTTAGGAGCAACTCTATATGCATGTGCTCCCGGGAAGTATGGTTTAGATGTGAGAGGATTAACTCCCAATGATGATGGGGTGACGAACTTGCCATACGATGGCTTTCCCAACGATATACACCCATTGTGAACCATTTCTGGTATATTATCTACAACTACCGCGTCATGCTCAAAGATTGTCACCTCTTGTTCTATCTCGGTGCAATGTTTCCATAAAGACCAGTGGGAGTGAAAGGCTGCAGCGCAGTTATCCAATCTAGAATACCTCTCCATAAAGCCGGTTGCATTTATTTGAGCTTCATTTAAAAAAGCAGATAGCATTTCATTGGGAGTGGTAGCTTCCCACTTGTGTATCTCTAGTCCATATTTCTTGCCCGACTCAATGCATCTCTCGGCGGACTTCACCGACTGAGGCGTTTGTGACATTGTAATAACATAATGCTTCATAATGTAGTTGTGCTCCTTAGGTTTTGTATAGAGGTAAAGAACTTCCGAGTAACCATAAGGTTGGGGACAAGTTGTTTACACATAATAGCATCGTTGGGCCATAAGCCGTGCTCATCTACTAGCTCTATCATTTTCTTTGCGCCTGCAGGTTTAATTATATATGCGCTATTGCCAGCAATGCCCTGAGGTATATTAAACTCGTCAATTGTAGGTGCTGGTTGGTACATGGCCTGATTATCAATGATCTTCTGATAAAACTCTCGAGATCTTCTTGTGCATCCTAACGGATTATTAATACCAATGATGTCGCCCTTACTCTTTGAGACATCCAAATCAAACTTGGCGATAAAGTATGCATCATGCTCTAAGACCATAATAGGCTCTTCGGAGATAGAAGCTTTCTTCCATAGGTTGTAGTGAGATAGCGCAGCAGCAATGCGTGCTTTAGGTCTCGCTGTTACATATGCACTCTTTATTAGACCTGTACTGAAGTCTGACTCTTGGCCTTGCCAGGGGTAGTTCCATTTGATACCATGTGACTTTAGAAGATCATCAACAGCTTCTGGCACTACAGCATCAAACCGCTCGAGATTAAAGTCATTCTTTACTTTAATAGAGCTTTGTGTGCATTTAGCAAACCCCAGTTCACTGACGGCCAGGTCTGGGATTGTTATCACAAACGATTTCATTGCACTCTAATGATATAGCTGTCTGGTTCGCCTGATGTAGCACGAAGATCAAAATGTTTAACATCTTTGCCTTCCAGCTCTTTCGTGAACTTATTCATCTCAAGTATATTGTATCGCTCGGGGTGCTTGCGTACCCAATGGTGGTCCATTTCCTTTGTGGTCATGATGTCCAACGGCCACACATCTTCCACATAAAAGCTCCCGTTCTTCTTTAACAGAGGAAACAAGTTGTGCAATGTCTTTGCATTAGCAGCTGGGGTGTGTAGTCCATCATCAATTATAACATCAAACCGAATTCTTGGCCATGCGCGTTTAATCTCATCACGAACAGCAAAGTTGGTGCTGTCGCACTTTAGCCACTCAACTCTCTCGTGGTTCAACACATCAATGTCGCTAGTAGCGACACGTTTAAAAACATCAATGCCGTAGATCGTCGCGTTAGGAAAGAAATCAAGCCATGCTCTAATGCTATCGCCTTTAAACACACCCACTTCTAGAATATTAATAGGTTCGTTTCTCAGAGCGTCAAACTCTGATTCATAGACGGTGTGATAATTATGCTTACTAGCTTTATCACAGTTGTATTTGTTAAATAATATATCAAGCATACAATGTGTTCCTTGTTGGACCAGAGTCAAAGTCATAACCCCAGTGTTCAATATCTGTTTTATACCAGTCCGCAACTATTTGGATCGTCTCTGGAGTATATAGATCTCTGTAAGTCCCTTTATTCAAAGCTGTTACGTTGCGAGCTTCACTCATTTCAGTTAGTTTGAAGTATTGGCATAGATCTGCATTAAGATTTTCGAACCGAAGAATATCGCAACGAACAACTCCACTAGTGTCACTAACATGATCAAAAGCAGGATACCAACCTCTGACAGCGCGGTGCCACATATATTTCTCAGATCCCCACTTGTGTCTCTCTTCAAGAAACGCTTCAAACGTACTGGTGTCTGCATAGCTGGGATCAACTTTCTTCTCCACCTCGATTACCTTTTTTGCAAAGAAATATCGGCTGACAACCCTGTCCCAAGGGTTACGGACAACCGCAAAAGCGGTAGCTCTATCCTGCAAGGCAGGTTGCAAATCCCGCCACCTGGCGTGCTCAAAGCCATGATGATCTCCCAATGAGTTCATCTTATCTAATACAGCTTGAGTGTACTCTGGTGATTTGTGGGCATTGCTACCAGCTAAGATTAGTTTACCACCAAGGAGGGGGCTTTTGCGAATGGTCATGCCAGCGTTCTTGGGGATGTGAATAAATAATTTAGACATGCTTCATCAACTCGATTACATTCTCACCTTTATTGGGTAGCTTGTCTTTCAAGAAGAAGTGAATGAAGTGAGCGTCTTTCAACATCTCCATATGCACTCCTGAATATAACGCGTTCCAATGGAACGACAGGTTTTTTACTTTCATCTTTTCTTCTTTGATCCACACGTTCAGTAGTGTTTGATCTGTAGACCACTTCCACGCTCCCATTCCATCAATAAAGGGCTTAAACCTTGGCCGGCGAAGAAACTGCTGAGGAGTTTCCCCATTAAGATATTTACTGATTGATTTGTTTAGAACCATAATTCCCATATTGTAGAAGTCAGCACCGCCAGGATGTTTCCAATCAAACAAATGATTTAGATTATTCATACCATATTGCATGCGAGAGTAGTTAGCAATCTTACCAGTGTACGCGTTGGTGGTTGGCATGTCTCTTTCTAGTACACCTGCAAAGTCAACATCAGTACCAGCAGCATCAAAAATTGACTCGGTACACTCAGGGCGTACATACACATCAGCATCAATAACAGCAACTTGATCGTACGACTTGAGGTAGGAGAAAGCATTCTCTTTCTCATAGATCGGAAGGAAGCCACCATATTTTTCATATGACTCTCTACTCCTATTTGTCTGAAAGGGATCAGGCGCAATCATCAGAATAGGAGTTCGTTGCTGTTGGTAGTCAGCGCCGATCCGCTTTGCATATTCAGCAACAGACTTTGTACAGTGGTTATAGAGGTTGCTCTGCTTTCCTGTGTACACTTGGTAAATTAATCTTTTCATTTTCATAACTCTTTATAATATTGGTGGCAATCTTCATTGCGTCAGCAAAGTGTTTCCGAAAGCGGTTGTTCTTTCCACCGTTGTTAATGAAGTAATATAGACTATCTATATCACTATTATAGCTAGGTAGATCATAGGTCTTGCGGTAGGACACAATCTGTTCATACTGAGTTCTTTGATTCAATACGGAGAAGAGATTGTCAGCCATTAAGTTGTTGTGGGTCATCATCAGTATAGTTTTCCTCAAACTGAACTTCTCTCAAAGGGACTTGGGGTAGATTGATCTGCCCTTGTTCTCTTATGCGTTTTTCTTTATCCAACGAGATCTTTTTGTTACGATCTTGCTTTTTATTGCTTGGATCGTAGCGTCCAAATTTAGCCATGTCGCCCGCCATGTCTGCCAGTTTGTTCAATGTATGTCATGAGTTCATTATACCCCCCAATCCAGTGGTTTCTATCCCAGATGACTGGAACGGTTTTAATACTCTTGCCTTCTGATAGCAGCCTCTCTTTAAGTTCAGCCAGTCTAGCTTCACCCGAGAACCTATCATCGACTGAGTGATATTCAAACTCAATCTCATACTGGCGGCAAATCTCTTTAGCTTTGTCGCAGTACTCACACATCTCTTTACCGTAAATGATCATCATTATTCTATTCCCAACATTTCTTTTGTCATAATATAGTCTCTCACGAAGTCTGACCTTACAATATCTTCCCAGCCAAAGTTGACAATGTCAAACTTCTTTAGCTGTTCTACAATTGTCAAGAACTTAATGATACCATCCTTGTCATCTTTATACTTGAAATCAGACTGAAGATAATCACCCGCAAAGATGATTCTCGATCCTTTTCCAACTCTTGTAATGACAGAATCAAGCTCGTGGAACGACAGGTTCTGCATCTCATCCACCAATATTACTGCATAATCTAAAGTAAGTCCACGGATAAAAGACGTAGATTCAAATTGAATCTTCTTAGATGTTATAGCCTTGTTCCATGTTGCAGAGTCTCCAAAAAGCTCTGTCGCGATTGCTTTGTAGGGTGAAGTGAACGCATCTTCTTTCTCTTCTTTAGTCCCCGGTAAGAACCCCATGTCCCTTGTGGGAACCATAGATCTAACAATCACAAGGCGATCTTGCTCGGTGGCTGGATCGAGCACTTGCTCAAGCCCCAGATACATCCCCATGAAAGTCTTGCCTGTACCAGCAGAGCCAGTTAGTACTAGATTGTAATCATTCTCCCACGCATCGTAGGTGACCTCTTGGTTCTTGGTGATAGGACCATACTCAATCAGATCGTCAATTCTGACCTGTAAAGAGTTGTTTGCGGTTTTGTGGCGTTTTGCAGGTTTCATATATTAATCGTATTATCTCGGCCGGAGCCTTTTTTAATTTCACGCAGGGTGTCTTTCCACCCATCAGAAGTCAGTCTAGCGGTACCACCCACTCCAGAAACAATCTTTGGAACTGATAGTTTTTGAGTGTGATTACCATCCGCTATTAGAATATCTCGCTCGCTAAGAGATAGGATCATATCCTGCTCTTGGCCAGTTTCTTTATTAATCATCGTATATGTTGGCATAATATTTCCTATAGAGTAAATGTGGCTAGCTGTTACGCTAGCCACTTAACCTTTCGTGTGTTAGATATGAACAGCAATTCTTGAATCTAGAAACTCTAACTTCTTCGATAACTTTGCTACTAGAGTTGATTTACCTTTAGCTGTTAACTCCGTTATATATTCTCGAAGTTCCTCAGAGTCTTGTTGAAGTACAGAAAGCTGGAAATCAGTCATACACATCTCCTTGTATAGTGTTGAGGTTAATTGATCAGTCCCGGAAAGGCCTCCTCTACTAATTTCTTAGTAATGCCTTTAGCGAGCTGCTTTTTTGCCACCATCTTTAGTAAAAGTTCGGCATCGTCAGGGTGCACCATTTCTATCAAACGGATGAATATTCTCTCTCGTTTGAAGGCGGGAAGTGTGTCGCCAGGACCACCCTTTATTAAATCGTTGAATTTTCTTGTTTGCTTGAGAAGATTTGTAGGAACACTACGTTCTTCGGCAGCTTCAAAAGGAGGAACTCCATTGGGAAGGTTCCAATCTACTTTAGAATGATATGCACCAACAAGCACGTCTTTTAGACCCTGCGATTCATTCTGTCTAAGGATTGTGATCTTCTCATCCTTGGTTTTTGCGTTTGAAGCAAGGGTTATTACTTCATGTATTCTTTTAGTCACGTGATGTGCCATTATACAAATTCCTCAACACTTTCTAATAACATCCGGCATCTCTTATCAACGAGGTATGGAAATACTTTATTCCTATCACTTGCCTTCTGATTGTTATAGTTATATATAATTTCTTTTCTCACGGAGTCTGGAGTTTCTGTAAGATCAATCAATTTTTTATTGCGCAGGTAGTTGCGATACACCTCGTCGCCCATAGACTTAGGATCGCTCATAAGCTGATCGATTTTATTCTGTCGTAGTGGGGTCTGCCGAATGCCTTCTACAAAACAATTGTCACCACTAAGAACATTAGGAACACCATCTGAAGTATCACCTTTGAGCACTAGATTCCAAAGCTGTTTACGAGGAGTAGCTTCTTTGATAAACTTCTTCTGCACTGGAGAATACTGAGCAACATTATCGTACTTCTGTAGTTGAGCAAAGTCTTTGTCACCGGAGATAATCATCACAGGTTCGTGCTGCCCAAACTCTTGAGTCTGCTCTACCAACACCCCAATAACATCATCCGCTTCACAGGTAGCAACATCAACAACTTTGTATGGGAAGTTGTCCTTCAACTCTTGTTGAACCATATTAGTGATACGAAAGAGCTCATTCCAATCCATTTTCGATTCTTTGCGAGAATCTTTACGCTTAAACTTGTATGGGGGAAATACTTCTTTGCGCCAGTTCTTGAAACCATCACAACAGATAACAATCTCACCATATTGAGCTTTGTGCTTCACCCTATGCATACGGATGCTGTTAAGAATCATATGGCGGACCATATTCTCATCAGGGTCCATTTTCATAGCAACTACGTTACTAATAGCAATTGCATTATAATCAATCAGAATCATCAATCTTCCTTATATGTTTAGAGTGAATTTTACAGCCAATAAACTCGTTGTAGTACTCATCGCTGAGCAGCACATCATATTGGAACTGTAGTTTGGCTTCATAGTACGAACACTCACCCTTAGTTCTACATAAGTATAGCACATCTCTCCTATAGTTGTCAACACCTTTTTCTTCTACAAGTTGTTGCACCGCGATAGAGGAGCCGTAGTACTTACGCCAATCGCTTTCTACGCGCGTCTTGACGCGTCTCTTGCGGGTCTTTGTCTTAGGTAGGATCTTTGGCTTCCAGAAGAACTTCTTGCCAATATACTTCTTCTTTGTGTCCAATTCGGTTATCATATACACAAAACCTTGATACTCTTCAGGTGTCTCTTCAAACACCCCGTCATTATAATACCACATAAAAATATGCCCCTCTCAAGGCATATTTAGTAGTCATCTTCTAGCTTGGTAAACTGTGATGGATACCCACACATTGGACAGTGTTGTGGTACCTCATCATCATTGATAACAATCACCTGAGACTCAGTCTCGCACGCATCACATTCTGTCCAGTATTCTTCTTCCATGTATTTTTCTCCTACATACACCGTTCTTTATATCTGGAGGTATATAGGCGATGACAACTTTTGTCGTCACCGCACCACAATCATAGTTCACATGCCACGCAGCCATCTGATGTCACTTGCTTACGAGTAAGCGATTGAGCAGCTGACATAGAGAAACTGTAGTACAAGCTTTTAACACCCAACCGCCACGCCAACAGGTACAAAGCGTTAATATCTTTTACTGGTGTGTCTGGGTCTAGCATGAGGTTAACACTCTGAGATTGGTCAATGTACTTACCGCGGGTTGCAGCTTGATTGATAATAGCTTCAGGATTGATCTCTGAGAATGTCTTAAAGACTTCTTTCTCTTCATCAGTAAGTACACTGAGCTTTTGCACAGACCCATCGTTATTACGAATCTGATCCCAAATCTCTGGCTTATCCTCACCCTTGTCCTGTAACAGCTTCCACAAGTATGGATTCTTGATGGTGACTTTCATCTTAGCAAGATCTTTAACATAGCAGTTGGAGAATTCAGGCTCAATGGATTGAGAGACCTGGCCCAAGATAAAGCTAGAAGACTTTGTAGGTGCAATCGCGTTCAGTGTTGTATTACGACGACCGTAACCCTTCAACAGCTCCGGCTCGCCAAACAGCTTAGCTAGCTCCTCTGAGGCTGCATACGAGCGCTCTTTGAATACCTTAGCAATATGCAAGTTAAGCTTAGCTGCTTCTTGGCCCTCAAAAGCCAGCATCTTTGATTGTAGCAATGAATGCCAACCCAAGATACCTGCACCCAAAGCGCGGTGACGTACAGCAAACTGTCGTGCACGCTTAAAGTAAGGCATGTTTTTAGTCTTGTTGACAAACTCGGTAACGACCGTATCAAGGAACATCACGAGAGTCTCAATTGCGTCTGTCTTTTCTACTTCATCCCACTTAGCTACATTAACAGACGACAATACGCACGTGAATGTTTCTTCTGGGCTAGATGGCAGAGCAATCTCTGAACACATATTAGATGCGTGAATCTTTAACTTGAGATCTTTGTATACATCTGGAGCGCCATTGTTAACATTGTCTGAGAACAAAATGTATGGAAAGCCAATCTCAGAACGACGTTGAAGAACCTTTGCCCATAACTTACGAGCATCTGGATCACCCGCTAACATCTTCTTTAAGAAGTCATCGGATACAGTAATACCAGTTGTCAGACCTTGAATAGGATGACCTTCTGTGGCAATGTCTAAGAACTCTTCTGCGTCTGGATGTTCAATAGGAAGATAAGGTGAAAAGAAACCACGACGAACAGAACCTTGTGATACCACAGAAGCCAGCTTGTCATACATCTCCATGAAGTGCACAGCACCAAATGATTCACCATTATTAGTAATAGGAGCGCCACGTCCACGAAGAGCACCAAAGTACCCAGATGTGCCGCCACCATTCTTCATCAACATACCGTTCTCAGCATGTCCTTCCAGAATAGATTCCATATGGTCATCAATGAATGACCCAAAGCACGATACTGGTAACCCACGGTCAGTACCATAGTTAGACCAGATAGGGCTGGCTAACGAATAGAACCCACGTGACATGTAATCATAAAACTTGTCTGCGTATCCTTCAATGCCAAGGTGTCCCTCAGCTGTATCCGCAATCGCGCGGATACGGTCTTCTGCGCTCTGACCAGGGAGCAAATAGCCCCTGCTCAGAAACGTGCGGGATTGTTCGTTTAGCCAATCAAATGCCATTCTGTTCTCCTAAAATAAATCATCAGATGTGAACGCTTTGCTCTTCTTAGAATAAGCTGTCGATCGCTTAACAAAAAAGTCTACGTTCTTAGTACTCAGTGTCTCTTCAATAAACCACTGTGTATCTTCAATGGCTTGGGGATCTACAGTATACAGTGGTTTCTGGCCAATGGCAACAAGAGATTGATTGAAGCGTTGCTTTAGAAACTCCTTGACTGTTTCTTTAGGCAAGAAGTCCAAGTCTCCTTCTCCATAGATCCAATCAACGATTGAAGCTTCTGCTTTATATGCTTCACGCGCTAGAGAATTAATTGTCGACGTCGTGTCCTTATCAAACCACTGAGGGTTCTCACTTCGAATGATGTTGACCAGATCAAAGCCGAAGCGGGCATGAACGTCTTCTTCCTTGGATGTCGCTTCTACGGCGTTAGAAATACCCTTTAACACGTTCTTATGCTTGTTGAACGCCATCATGATAAGGAACTGACTGAACAGTGATACATTCTCAATGAACATGGAGAACAATACGATGTTGTGGAAGTAGTCTTTATTATCGACAGGAGTTGCCATAGCACGCTCGAGATACTCAATACGCTTTTTCATAGCAGGCACTTCTGTCACTTCAGCAAAGCGTTCGTTCAACCCCATCATCTCAATCAGATTGGAATACGCATCAGCATGCCGAACCTCTGATTCGCCAAAGGTCACACCCACAGCTTGGATCTCAGGCTTAGGCATCTTATCACCAATCTTGGCCCAGAAAGTCTTAACCTGCACCTCGATCTGTGAGATGGCAAGCATGGCTTTCTCTACAACAGATGCTTCGTGTTGTGATAGGTTTACTTTCATGTCCTGGATGTCTGACGAGTAGTTAAACTCTGTGTGCACCCAGTATGAGTGCCGAATCGCATCAACATACTCAAGTAGCTGAGGATATTCATACGGCTTGAGGTTCACCCTCTTACGAAAGATGTCTGGTTTGTTGTTAGATCGATACACAATGTACTCGCGCGCGAGATCGTGCAGACCCTTATCCATAATAACATTCTCTACCATCTGATGAACAACATCGACATCGATAGGAGGATCCTGTTGCTCCAACCTGACCACTACCTCATCCGCAATTTCTTGGGGTAGGTTTTTACTACGAATCTTGATGGCTGTCATTGCTTTTTGCACAGCAGTGACAATCTTTTCTTGGGTAAATGGTTCCGTTGAACCATCGCGTTTGATCACAAACTGAGGGAATGAAATGACTTGACTCATGCGCTTTTCTCTTCTAATTTTCTATGTTGGAACTATTATATAGGACTTGCCAAGTTTTGTAAACAGGCAAATCAACGCATTTTATCAGAAATGTTTTATTTATTGTTGAGGAGGAGTTGGCTCTTCATCTTTAGTAAGAGCTTCTTCATAATACACAATAATTGCTTGTTGATCTTTAATGTATCTACGCATGTCAGCAATGCCTAGAGCGAGGTTCTCATAGCCCTTTGGAGTGATACCAAATACAACTACGTTGCCTGTGTTGGTCTGCAACTCAGCCATTTTCTCTTCTAGGTTTGCTTCGGTAATAACATACCAGTCCACAGGAGGCATAGACACCTTCTTAGGACGTTCCTGGACGGGAATATTCTGTTCTTGGTATTGAGTTTGAACTACTACTTGCGGTTCAGTTGGCCGGCTTAGGCTGCACGCTGACAGCAGTATCGGGCTTATCGCTAGGAGGAGTAGTTTCATCTTCGATCTTTTTAAGTAATCTGGCAACTGCATTATCGACCCTTTCTTCAAGTCCTGCGGCGTTTGTTAACGCTTCCATAGTCAAATCAATCTTAGCAAAGACGTTTCTAAGTTTGTCCAAATGCTTTTGTGATTGTTGAAGCCGTTTTGTTAAGTTTCTGTTTAACTCTTCATTCTTCTCTGCATCAGCTACCATCGTATCTACAGTGTTCTGTAATGTCTCGGCAACTGTTACTAGTTTTACATTGTTCTCTCTAAGAGTACCAATTGTTTCTTGGGACCACAGGTAGTATGAATAACCACCATATCCAACCGAGCCAAATAATCCTAGAACAATGATCATCAAATATAGTTTAGCCATTGGGACTGTCCTCTATAAACTTCTGAAAGCGTTTCAGTAGCACAGGTGGCTTATCCATCTTACGTCTCTTATCATACATACGGGTCTGTTTTGCTTTAGGCCCCATAGCCGTATCAGCAGGATTGGGAATTACGCCAGTGTTGACAGCTGCAGCATCTTCTGTCTGCAAGTCGAGTTGTTTCTTATTCATGGCATTGTCTCCTCTATAACTGCAGTTCTTCTACAGATACATAAACCTTTTGATTAGTGTTGCGATGGGTCATTTCATATATCTGCACACCAAATATCTCTCCGACAGGATAGCAGTCTTCTTGAGCAATGACCGTATCTCTTTGGTTGACCATTTCGTCCAGAGACCCATTAAGTACTTTAGCAGATGATACCCTATACGACCCAGGGGACAATCTACCATCTTCTAGTATAAACCACTGAGAGCTTTCTGTCAACATGTTTAAATGATCAACACCGGCCGCGTTCAACGCTTCAGTAATAGTCTTCTCTGATACACTGAAATGCTCTTTAATAAGATACAGCGCGCTAACGTAAGATCCTATCTTCCCACCAGGAATCAGCTTCTTGATGTTAAACACAAGTCTATGGAACGGCGTATAGGCGTTACGCTCCTCTGAGCTATCTGCCCGTTGAAGCCGCTTGCCCTTATCATCAATAAGCCCTAGTTTAAACGCTTCAGTGTCCTTGAAGTCTGTTACCAGCAACTTCAGGAATCTGAAGGTGTATACTAAATCACCCGCGCGTTTGAATATACCCATTATATCTTTCCCAATGCGGTCACTACTACTGAATCCATAGATACGTTTCCATCCACAGCCTTTAAAAACACCAGGAATGGATTAATTATTTCCCAATGACTATCCAACAATTTCAATCTTAATATATTCAGACCAGCTTCAATACCAAAAACATTAAACACAACTACCAAGTGATTCAGGATTAGTCTTTCCGACAACCTACCTGTCTCAATATAACGATTGAGCAATCTTTTAATGTACTTAAACCTTTTTAGATCTTCTTGAAACTCTTCAACATCAATAAACTTAGGGTTATAATAATGCTTTGCAGCGTAGAAATGCAGGTTATCTTCAGTTAGTTTTTTCATAATTTACTCCAATAGGACTTTACTCCTATTTAGAGGCGAGTCTACTCAACATTTGTCCAACCAAAGTCTTTTTTGATGCTCGGCGGTCCAACTCTATGCCATGTCCTCTACCAAGCTCTTCGAGCTCTTTCTTAGACATTGAGTCTAAGTCAACAGGCGCTTCGTCAGACACAGCAGCAACAGCTGGCTCTGCTTCAAACTCATATGCTGTTACTCCGTAAAAGTCATCGATCTGATCTTGCGTGAACTTTTTATTAAGTAAGATTTCAGCAGTAGCCCAATGTTTCCAACCACGAGTAGTCGGAACAGCCTTGGAACACCACGATGGGGGTTTAATGGTCATGGTCAATATCCCTTACCAGCTTTAAGAGGGTTCACGATTGATTTATCACCCTTCATGTTATCTCCAGATCTAGCCTTGGCTTTAGGACCCACGCGTCCTGCTTTAGCAGCATCGCTGTGACCCAGTTCATCGTAGTTGCTAATCTTGTCAGCGGTATTGCCAGAATCCATTTTGGTTTTCATCTCTTTAGCTTTAGGAGACAGACCTTCACCAGCTGGTGAACTAGGATTGGCTTTGTCGTCGTGCTTTCTGGCTTCCATGATGCGGGCATACACAGGAGGCAATACACTTTCCATTGCGCCCACATTATCCTGTGCCGCTTTGTTGGTTTTCTTAGAAGGGTTCATCTCAACACCATTTTCTTTAGTATTCTTCGAGATTGCTTTCCGGCGCTTGTGGAGATACTTGTCTGAACTATCGACGTCACCATCGTTGTCAATGTCAGCATCTTCACGGTCTTTGAGTTTGCCTTTAAGCTCTTTTTTGTCTACAGGATCGACAGCTTCGTTCTTTCCAGCAATCTTTTTAAGGGAAGAACCTGATGCTTTTTTATGGTCAGGACCAAAACCACGAAGCTTAATAGCTTCATTCTTTTTCTTAGAATGTCCGTGTGACATTTCAGACAAGATATCCAAATCTTCTACAGCTACGTTCTTTTCAATACCATGTTCAAACATAACATCATAATGAGTTACATAACCTACACCCGGAGATGTTTCAACAATAGTGTGTTGTTCGGATACTGGCTGGCCCTTGCCCCAATCAGCATGCTCTACGTGTGTAGCACAATCATGCTGAACAGCTTTATCAGCGTTTGCTTTATCAAGATCAACCGCTTCTTCTTTAGAAGCATATAGACCTTTGGCCATTTTCTCTTTAGAAGACATACCTTCTTTTTTAGGGTCTTCCTTTTTCTTGTCCCATGGGGCTGGTGCAACAGACACTTTGTCTTTGGGCTGAGCTTTAATGCTAGCCAGAGCTCTCTGAGTTGCTGTACCTTCTTTGACCTGTTGCATTGCAGCGGCCATGTTTTTAATATTGAGTTTGTTCATTTTTGTTTTCCTACATCCAAATTTGGGCTGCGATTGCTCCAGATATAGCCACTATAGCCACCCAGAATAGTTTATTAATCATAATAACAGTTGATGCATTTTCCTGCACCTGGAATTCAATTCTGTCTAACTTCTCGGAGAACCTATTCATCCGTGCCAGCTGGTTAGTGTACTTCTCTTCCATATTAACCAATTTCTCTTCTGCTCGAGCAATAGACACCAACGCGTCTGCTAATTTATCCAACTTATCTTCAATACGAGCCAGGCGTACGTTACTCGTGTCTTTATCCATCCGCGTTTCCCATTAGTCTAATTGTGTTAGTTATATTTATAATAATTAAATTAGCAGTTCCAACGGCGGCGTGCTGCTTTACCGCGTTCGCTAGACCAACTCTGGGATCTTGAACCTAATCATTTTTTAGATCTTCTATCATGCTCAGCTTTTGCTGCTGCGTGCATAGGATGTCTAGGATCCGTAAGAATTGTTGCTAGATGTCTATTTGAATGACTAGCCATATCCTCAACCGATTCTCCAACCTTAACTCCTCCGTTCTTTTTTAGCATTCTTGTTCTTCTAGCTCTATCCAGAATACGGTCGTGTTTAATTTTATCGTTCTGCACATCTTTTGCAATGTCAGCTTTATCTTTACTTATCACATCTTTAGCTCTTGACATAACGTCTGTAGCTTCCGATGCATCTTTAAAGTCTTGCTTTGTGGGAGCGCCTTTTGTGCCCGGCTTCCTCATTGGACGGCCCTCTTCACGCTTCTTATGTATATTGTGCCAGAGTCCTTTACCCTCTTCTTCCATCTCGCCAGGAGTCATCGATTTAGCTTTTTTAGTAGATGCATCGGTTCCCCAATCAGGCTGGGTGGATTCTTCGATCTTCTCTACAGCATCTACCCATTGGCGGGTCTTGCGGTCAGCAGTTTCTACAATAATATAGTTGGATCCCAACACTGATATAGTACCCACTTCATCTGTCTTCTTGATGATTACTTGCTCACCAAGCTCAAACAATGACCCACTCACAAACATCTCGCGGGTCTCTGATAGTTTAGGAAGTTGAACGTGTCTCTTGAATGTGTTCTCTTCTTTGAGTCCCATTCCTTTACGGACCGCGTTGAACAGTGCCTTAGAATCACTATTGGAAACGCTCTTGGGGATCCCCTGAGTAAATGCAATAAAGTCATTGTTGACAGCGGCAGTGCGTTGTTTGGTTGCAGACACCCCATCGATGCCCTCCGAAGAATCATTTCGCTCGCCAACATTTACAAACGATATTGATTTAAAGTTGTAGAACCCATGACGGGCTTTTTTTCCATTGTACTTATTAAGTAGAATATCAAATTCTCGGGACCGAGGACCATCAACAGCCATAACAATACTAGTAAACCCAGAATCATATAGCCTTGAAGCAATGTCCATTATGTTAATAATCTTATCGTCTTTAACAATCTCCCGAGCATGTTTCGGGAACATTTTCCGAGCAAACTTAACTTTGTCGTTATACTTCAAAGGATTCTTTTTTGCATCGGTCGATTTAGACAGGAAAATTTTATACGGGTTGTTGCCAGCAGCTTTTGCCAACTTGTTAAGTAGCATTTCATGGCCCAATGTGGGCGGGTTCATTCTACCAAATGTAAAATAAACAACTTTATCTTCTTCTACAAGGTATTGGCTAAAGGAATTAATCATTTTTTGTATTTGCTTTATCTAGTGAAGCGTTCGCCTTACCGCGTTTGCGCTCTTGTTCAAGTTTCCGCATCTTCGGAAGTAGCTTCTTAGCAATCCTGTCAATACGTGGTTTTAGCTTCTCCATTCGGCGTTCTATGTCTTGCTTCCTTGCAAAGGACAGTGAACTATAATCGGCTTTGGCTAGCTTCTTAGCAATCATGTTGCGAGCTTGCTTTTGAGCACGGCGTTTTAGGCGCTTAGGATCTGCTGTCCTACGAGCTGCCTTATCTCTACCAAGTTTGATCCGAGATGCATACTTCTTCATCTGCCGAGACTTTTTCATTCTCTGTTGCAGATTAAGAGCTTCTTGAACATCTTTATTTAAAAAATCTTTAAATCCTAGTTTCTTATCCATATTATCTTCCTGGTTTATCCCATCCTTTTAGTATATCAGGCGAGAAGTTGTTGTACGAAAATTCCATCCGATCAACAATCTTTACCGCGTCACCACCAATTTTATCAATCGCAACGTAACCTTCTTCGCCAGTTACTTTGTATCCATTACGTGTCTTAACAAAGGTCTTAACCTTTGCTAGTTTGTTGAGAGTATTTATAAGTTTTAATTTGGCCAATACAATAGCTTTTTGCAAGTCGAACATCTTGATCAGCCCAGCCTTATTCTTTGCAGAGAAGAATTCCAACAGTGTATCTAACTTTAGTTGTTGCGCGCCTTTACCTTTATCCGTCTTGCGTTTATCTATCTCTTTTTGATAACGGGTTTGGATGAACTTAATCAGGCCAGTAACATGCTTTGACGAATTGCCTATCACTTCACCTTTTCTTACAAATGAGTTGTTGTAAGTCTCAATGTGTTGAGCCAACAGCTGATTCGCTTCTAGCTGGCGTAGAGTGGAGCCGGCTATTTGATTAAACAGTTTGCCAGCTTGTGTAAGATGAGCATTGACTTCTTCGGTATCTTTTTTAGTCATTGTAAGTTTAGTCAGGTCTCGAAGCATTGCATCTTGTGACCAAACATTCTTTGTCTTCTTCAATGCCTTTACGTTTACTCCGTACTGAGCGCTGAGAGAGGAGAAGTCACCACTACCGGTGTACGTGGTATGCCATACAATCCCAATTTTGGAGGCCAGGATGGCTTTGGCTGAGGCGCTGTCTGCAGGAACAGCATACACAATAGTGTTAGGGTGAAAAGTAATATAGCTCTGTCCATTAATTTTTTTCTTTTTAACATCGCCAGGGCCATACAAAAAGTCTCCTTGAACAACTCCTTTGATTCCTAGGCTGGGTAAGTGCTTTAGCGCTATCTTCAGCTTTTCTGCTAAATCGCCCGAGGTATCATCATCGACATCTTGTGGCGTTTTATATACCTTAGGGTTTTTATTAAAGATACCCTTTTTTGCAACAAAGAATTTGCCATCAGATGGATCGATACCAGCAAATATAGAAGGAGCGCCGTCCCACTTAACACTGACGCTACCATCATGTTCACCCCTCAACATATCACGAAGCTCGCGCAGAGCCATGATGGCCTGACGGGTTCCGTTGACACCACCATAGATGACTTTATCTTCAATGTGAGTCATGTGAGTGTTTTTTTGTTCGGTTATGTATTCATTAAAATTGATCATATAATCTTTCCACCCGATGCAGGGGCTTTTGCTAATCGATAGCTAGCCATCGCATCAATTGATGCTGGCTTGCTTGGGCTATTCAACCCTCTAGGTTGGATACGAACTTCCAGCTTTGCTTCTAAGTTCTTTAGATCATCCAACTTAGAAAGACCCATCATAGTGGCAACTTCTGCTTTATGCGCTGGGCTCAACGTTCCTGTTGTATCGACCAACCAAACTGTATCTTTAAGGAACATGAACAACAGGCTTGCTTTTGACCCTCGTTTCAGATTCTTTTTAAACTTTGTCTTATAATGATCAATGATCTTCTGGCCCATCACTGCACTAGAAATTTGAGCGATCTGATAGTCTCTTGTGTTGCCCGCAAATTCTCGAGCAAGAGCTTTTCTCGTATCTTTATCTTTTACAATAGTCATTGAACCAGAATACAACTTATTAACATCCTTATGAAAGTATTTTTTAAGATCGCCAAGAAGACGTTTGCCATTCTCGACTGCTATCTTAGTACCATTCATCACATCAATCAACTCTTGTTTTGATTCACTTTTAGAATCTGGCGTAGAGAACTTACGTCCATCAAAATGCCAATCTCTCATAGAGCCCATCTGAGCTTTATAATCCGCTTTGTATTCATAATGTAGGTCAACAATAGAACCATCTTTTAATGTTACTCTATACGCAAAGTCAGGGAAACCAGCATCAAATCCAGCAGGCGATACAATCACCGTCGACTTGCTTCCTAGTTTTTTTCCAAGAGCTTTAAAAGCATTATTCTCAGCTGCTTGAGCCTTAGCACTTACTCCACGCACAGCAGCCTCCTTGATATATGTCTTAAACGTATTCATACTGACCCCATATGATATCTTTATTCTATTTATAATAAAAAAAGGGTCTGCAGAATTGTTTAAATTTCCTGTCTGACATATACTTTCTTACCAACCATTTCAGTTTTATACTGATATTGATTGAATCCCGAATCCCGAAGATCTTGATTGGCGTTGTTGACCATGTTGCTAACATCATAAAAGTCATCTATGGAATCAATTGTTCCTACTAGATCGGGGTCGTTCTTATCATTGATCAGTTTCATTCTCGCGTTCCTCTCTCAACATTCGCAATACATATGCGTGGTAGCGTTCTTGCACAGTGGACTGTTGAGGGCCCCTTTCAGGGCCCCCATCACTATCCTTAAGCTGCCGTTGCATATTCAACAGCCTTGTTAACAGCCACCATCTTACGAGCTTGGTTCTGACCAAACCACGCAGACTGCATACGAGTCTCTGCATTACGACCCATCTGGTGATCAGTCATATATGTTACAGAGTTAAGAGCCTGCCACCAAGAACCTTCCCCAAACTGAGCACCCGGCTGAGTGTATAGAACATCCATAGCTGCCTTTGCATTCTTAGTCAAGTCATCAACAACTTTAACTTCTTTGCCTTTGCTGTATGTGTGAGGAAATACTTCGTTGTAGTAGTTCATCAGAGCATCTACAGAGAAACGCTTTGTGCTCAAGAACTCTGCCATCTCTTTGTACTGCGCGAACTTCTCGTGAGCAATGCCCATCTGCTCTTTAACCATATCGGGGTTGAATACAGAGCGGTGGTTCATTTTTACAGCATTCTTAGATGCAGACTGCAACGAGAATGTCAGTGTGTTATTGCACACAACGCGGATTGGAGTAAAGCGAACATCGATAGCTTTACCGTACTCGTGTGGGTTAGAGAACAACAAGTATGAATCGACTTGATCTTCGCCAAGGATAGTGAATGATTCTTTTACTTTTGCAAGAGCAAATACATTCTTGCCATCTTTCAAAGAACCTGCTGTGTGCATTTCCATGTCACCAGCCA
>TARA_B110000908_G_scaffold112155_1_pt1 | contig 22587 bp, 19 predicted proteins | sample TARA_B110000908 | Tara Oceans TARA_B110000908 (sample SAMEA4398067) | marine metagenome | biome: Polar Biome; feature: [DCM] deep chlorophyll maximum layer (ENVO:01000326); material: water (ENVO:00002006), including particulate matter (ENVO:01000060) such as... | depth 36 m
GCAAACATTGCTCGAAAGAGACCGGAACTAAACCGTGACAAGACCAGCTTTATGCCGCTCTGTATCCGTTCAGGCCTTTGGCGAAGGTGATGGTCGATCTTACTCTCAAACGGTCCTCAAATACCAAGCCGGCTACGATCCAACCACCGCCACAGATCAGCATGTTAACATGCTGATCTGTGGCTCTCGTTTTGCACAAAAGCTCAGAAATTCATCAGACAGGCGCTTCCATGCGCCAAGCAATGTTCCGTGTCGCACAAGCGGTGCGCATGGCGTCCGAGAAACCTGCAACAAAGCTGCCATTGAGCCGTGTTATTACTTCTTTTCGATCTGTACCGTGATCGCGAGTTTCAGAATATCCCCGACGTAGGATTTGAACCCATCGACCCCGAAATCGCTTCGGTTGATTTCCCCTGTAAGCCGCACCACGAGATTGTCTCGATCATCTGTCGCTGACCCTGCTGTGCGAAAAATGCGCGCGTTTAGGGTGATAGGGCGCGTCACATCTTTGACTGTGATGTTGCCGAACAGCTGGGCCTGATCCCCGTTTTGCGTCAATTTGGTGGATTCGAATTTAATCGCTGGAAACCTGCCTGCATCCAGCATTTTTGGACCGCGAAGGACCTGCGTTGCGAAGACAAAACCGCCTTTGACCGTTCCTGTTTGCAAGTTTACGTTGATCGATGACTTGTCGAGCTGTTCAAAATCAAGCGTAACATCGGTGGTGAAATTGGGGAACGATCCTTTGACCTTGGTCCCTTCAAATTCGTACAAAAACGCGACATCGCTTTTGGATGGGTTGAGTTGATACGCGATGGGTTTTGCCTGTGCTGCGATCGGCAGCAATAGGGCTATCAGAGTTAGTCTGATGAGGGTCAGCATATCGGAATCCTTGATTGGTTTGTCGTGTGTCGGTTTAGCCCTTGAACCAATCTAATGTTCGAGTGGACCAGACCTTGGGCACGCCATGCCCGCCTTTGTGTAACATCAATTCGATGTCAGCGCCCGTGCAATCTGTCCAATGGCGCAACCACATGTCCCCGTCAAAGCTGTTCCTTTCGGGTTGCTGATCGTCCCAGAAGGCCCCCGCGATGGGTGCGTACCTCTGCGCAAACCTGCGCAAGTGCACCCCAAGCGATAAGGCGATGTTGCGTGCTTTTTTCTGCGAGCGTTTGGCGGCTTAGGATCATCCCGAAGTAGAAGAAACTTATCCATGGGAAAACGGGATGCCATCCGTTGAAGAATAGATTGCGAATGAAGCCTGTAGGTGTCCATAAGTCGCTGTAGGTCAGTGTGGTCCAGTCCCAGCCTGCGCTGTAATCCAGTAGAAAACCAGCAAAAGGAAGACTATGTTTGCCGCGACAATTGACCAGATCAATCGGGATGTTGTGCGGGCGCTGTCGAAGGCTGCGATCACGAAATAGATGGCGTAATAATGTAAGATATCAGCAGGAACACTGCCCGTTTTAGGGTGATTGTTAGGGTTGATGCTTAGGTGGTGCGCTGGGCGGCAAGGCCCAAGCCGATGCCTGCAAGCACTACAAATGTTGCGGCGGCGCTGCATTCAAATAAGCTGGAAAAGGTGGCGGCCAGTCCAGTTGTGCCATCCGCGCCCATTGCGATTTTAAAATTGACGATGACCATGCCAACAAAGGCAAGGTAGCGGGCAAGGTCCAGACCATAAAGGCGTTGGGCAGGGGGGGGCATGTGCGGATATTGACCTTTGGTTACTGGAGTTTAGCGGCTAGAATTTTGACGCTGGCAACGCCGAACCCGATTGCAAATGCCCCTTCAAACCAGCGGCGCAGGCGTAGGTATAATGTCGTCATGGTTTTGGATGAAAACAAGAACGCGTAGCCGTGGAAGATGAAAAAGCTTTGGATTCCAACGGCCAAGATCACAAGTGTCAACTGTCCGATTGTGGCCCCAGCCGGAACGCCCAGCGAATAAAGAGAGCTGAAAAACAGGATCGCTTTTGGGTTTGTAATGTGCAGCAACAGCCCTTTGGTAAACAGGGCGGATTTGCAGCCCGTAATTGATTTCACAGCGATTTCTTTTTGTGAAATGGCGGACCTTGCAGCCTTGAAGGCCAGATACATCAGGTATGCGGCCCCAAAATAACGTACAACTTCGAACATCCATACGTTGGCCAGCATGATGGCTCCAAGCCCGAAAACAGCCGAGATGGACCAGACAAATGACCCCGCAGTGATCCCTGAGGCAAGGGCCAGTCCTGACCCTTTGCCAGAGGCCATAGAGGTGCCTGCGATGGCAAGCGTCGCGGGGCCGGGACTGACGCTGGCCAGAAGGGCAGCGATCAGAATATGCAGTAGGTTGATTTCTTGCGGCATGGTGGCCGAGTCGTTCTAAGAGGTTTAGCTTTCTAAGCGGTGTCGGCAGGGTTCCGTTTTTACTCTGCATTGTCAAACGGGAAGGGTGGCCTATCTGATGTCATCAACGCTTTTGTTGCCTCGTCAAACCAGCCCCATGTGGCGTGGGCGGATTGGTTGTAGGTGAGGTAGACGCGGCGCTGAAAGTGGATGGGTTCTGGTTGTAAAAACAACTGCCCTTTGTTTACCGCATCCGTGACGATGCGCTGTGGTAGATAGGCACTGCCGCCGAATTTCAGCAGGTGTTCAATTCCAAGGGTTGCAGTGCCAAAGCTGATGCGCGTGGTTTTTGTATCGGCAAAGGCGGCGGCGTGGGCGCGGCCAAAGGGTTCACCTGCCTCGACGTAGATATAATCAGGGTCGGACCGAAGGGAGCCTTCTTTTTGGGTCGACACAAGCACAAGATCGTCACCCCCCAATTCGATTTGTCCTTGGCGCTGCGCGACGGAGGATCGGTAGGTTAACCCAAGGTCGGATTTGCCTTGCTCAAGCCATCCGCTGACTTCTGCGGCGCTGCCGATCCAGACAGAGACAGCGATTTGCGGTTGGTCCGTTTGCAGGGTTTGGAACAACTGCTGCCCCAACCCTGACCATAGATCATATTCACAAGCCAGATTGCAGATACCAGACATCCCGTCGGGCAGGGCGGTTTCCTGTTTGGCCTGCTGCCACAGTTCTGAAATTGTGTCGGCGTAGCGGTGCAGCCTGACCCCTGCTGCGGTCATTGTGGCCCCCGATTTGTTACGGATGATCAGGACCTGCCCGATCTCTTCTTCAAGCGATTTTAACCGCGCAGTCACCGTGGACTGTGTGACGCTCAAGATATGCGAGGCCCGCACTAAGCTGCCGGTTTCAACAATGGTCAGGAAGGTTCTAAGTTCGGAAAGGTTCATGTCTTACAGTTTGAATATTTCGAACTTTTTGTCCATTAATATTCGCTTTTCCGACGTGTCTTTTTCAACTAGGCTTTCCACAGGAGGGCCAAAGCCAATGGAATCGACACACCGCGCCACATTTATTTCGGCCATGCGTCATGTAGCCAGCAGTGTCTGTGTTGTGACTACGGATGGTGTTGGCGGTCGTCACGGAGCGACAGTGTCTGCGTTCAGTTCCGTCTGCGCTGATCCCCCCACGATTTTGGTGTGCCTCAACACCGCCTCAAAGATTGCGGCCTGCGTCGCCGCCAATCAGGTCTTTCGTGTGAATGTCTTGCCAGATGGAGCGTCTGATTTGGCGGCCCGTTTTGCTGGATTTCATGATGCAGAGGTGGCGAATCGCTTTGAAGGGCTGTCCGTTTCGGGTGATTTACCTGCCATTGAAGGTGCCACATCTTTTGCCTGTGATCTGACACAGTCGGTTGTTGAGGGCACGCATCTTATTTGCATTGGCCGCGTAACTGACGTGACCCTTGGGGCCGCTGTACCGTTGACGTATTTGGCGGGCGCATACCAAGCACTTACACCCATGGAGGGATCTTGATGTTTGTTGTAAAATATCAAATGTTGATCGATGGCGCATGGTTGGATGCCAGCGATGGTGCGTGTTTTGACAGCGTGAACCCTGCGACGGGTAAGGTTTGGGCCAGCATTCCAGAAGCGACCGAAGCGGATGTGAACCGTGCGGTAGAAGCGGCTGATGCTGCGTTGAATGGTGAATGGGGTACGATGACCCCAACCGCCCGTGGCAAATGCCTGCGCCGTTTGGGTGATTTTCTGGCGGAAAGTTCCGAGGCGATTGGTCGGGTCGAAACCGTCGACACTGGCAAAATGTTTAAAGAGACCGCGTGGCAGGCGACTTATATTGCGGAGTACCTGCATTTCTACGCAGGTGCTGCCGATAAAATTCACGGCGAGACGTTGCCAATTGATAAGCCTGACATGTTTGTATTCACCAGCCGCGAACCTGTTGGTGTCGTTGCCGCTGTGGTTCCGTGGAACAGCCAGATGTTCTTAAGTGCGGTCAAGATTGGCCCTGCTTTGGCTGCAGGAAATACGATTGTTTTGAAGGCGTCTGAACAGGCCTCTGCTCCATTGCTGGAATTTGGTAAGTTGGTTGCAAAGGCGGGCATCCCTAACGGTGTTGTCAACATTATCACAGGTCATGCAGAACCTTGTGGCCGTGCGTTGACCAGTCATCCATTGGTGGCAAAGATCGCCTTTACGGGTGGACCTGATGCGGCGCGTCACATCTTGCGCAACTCGGCTGAGAACTTTGCTGAGGTGTCATTGGAACTGGGCGGGAAATCCCCGTTCATTGTGTTTGATGATGCCAATATGGAAAGTGCTGTGAACGGATCGATTGCGGGTATCTTTGGCGCGACAGGGCAAAGCTGTGTTGCTGGATCACGGTTGTATCTACACGAAGATATTGCGGATGAATTTCTGGAACGGATGATTGCGATTGCCAAGAATATTAGGATCGGTGATCCGCTGGCGGACGAGACGGAAATGGGGCCGCTGTGTACCCAAGCACAGGTGGATCATTTGGAACGTCAGTTGGCCTTGGCCGTTAAAGAAGGTGGCACCATTTTGACAGGTGGTAAACGCGCTGATCTTGATGGGCTATATTTTGAGCCAACGATTGTGGAGTGTCCCCGTCAAGATATGACAATTGTCGACACCGAACTGTTTGGGCCGGTCTTGGCCGTGCAACGCTTCAAGACCGAGGAAGAGGTTGTAGCACTTGCCAATGACACGCGTCACGGTTTGGCGGCTGGGATATTCACTCGTGATAGCGCCCGTTCGTTGCGCATGTCCAAACGTGTGAAGGCGGGGATCATCTGGGTGAACACCTACCGTGCCATAAGTCCGATTGCCGCCTTTGGTGGGGTCAAAGGCAGTGGTTATGGCCGCGAGGCGGGCATGCAAGCCGTCTATGATTACACCCGTCCCAAAACGGTTTGGATGAACCTTTCCGACGCCCCAATCGCCAACCCTTTTAAGATGAGATAGTCCGATGAAATTCCACTTTGCAATCAACTTAGAACGCATGGATGACACCACTGATATGCGCGCCGTGCGGGATCATACCATCGAGATGGTCAAGATGGCGGACGCCGCTGGCTTTGAAATCGCATGGGCCGCAGAACACCACGCACTTGAAATGACCATCGCGCCCAATCCCTTTCAACTGATGACGTGGTGGGCCGATCACACGACAAACATCCGCCTTGGATGTGGTGTGGCAAACGCAGCCTACTGGCATCCGATCAATCTGGCGGGTGAGGCGGCGATGGTTGATTTGTTGTCAGGTGGACGTTTGGAATTGGGTCTGGGGTCAGGTGCCTATCAGCGTGAATTTGATCGAATGAAACCAGGATTACCGCAGCCTGAAAGCTACAAATACCTGCAAGAAATGCTGCCTTTAGTACAGCAACTGTGGGAGGGTGATGTGGAACATGACGGTGAATACTGGCAGTTCCCGAAATCAACGTCTTGCCCCAAACCTTTGCAAGACAAGGTGCCGATGTGGGTTGCAGCCCGATCCCCTATCACCTTTGATTATGCGGTTGAAAACGATTGCAATATCATGTGTTGGCCGTTGAGCATGCCAATGTCAGAAGCGGTGAAATATCGTGGGCAATTGGACGAAAGCATTGCGAAGTATGGTGGTTGGAACGGCACCTTTGCGTTGATGCGTCACACGTGTGTTTGGGACAATGAAGAGGATCGAACCCATACGTTAGGCGCGATCCGTGGGGCGCTGGGCCGCTTTGGTAATCTGATGATGAAGAAGGGCGATGTTGTGAATGGTTTTCCTGATGTTGTCTCGTTGGAAGAACTGGATGGCAACGCCCGTGTTGATCCTGAAATGTTGGAAGAAAACCTGATGTTTGGCACGCCTGAGACGGTGATTGCCAAGATCAAAGCCTATGAGGAATTGGGCGTTGATGCCTTTATCTACTATGCCTCAATGGGGCTGGATATGGATGGGCAAAAGCGGTCCATGCAACTGTTTATCAATAAAGTCATGCCGGAGTTTGCCTGATGCCTAACGAAACGAACCACGTCGAAATTCGCCGTACAATCCTGAACATCCAAGACACCTATATCGAGGGCTGGAAAAAGGTGGAGACACCGACAAAGTTGATCACTGCAATGGCGATCATCAGGAACCCTTGGTTTGGCCGTGGTCACGTGGAAAACCTGCGCCCTGAAATTCAAGCGGTTGGGCCTGTGATTGGCGAATTGCTGACGGGTATGATTATGGACGTCGCGGGCGATAAAGTCGAAGGTTATGGCAAGGCGTCGGTTGTTGGTATGGGCGGTGAATTGGAACACGCGCAGGCGCTGACCCACACGCTTTGGTTTGGCAATAAATACCGCGAGGCGGTGAATGCGCAGTCTTATCTGGTGTTCGCGAATACGCGTGGCGCTGCGGGCTGTTCATTGATGATCCCGTTGATGCACAAGGACGATGGTGGCTTGCGGTCGCATTACCAAACTATCCACGTTTCGGTTCAGGATGCACCAGCAGAGGACGAAGTGATTATCGCGCTGGGGGCTTCGATCGGCGGCCATCCAAACCACCGCATTGGTAACCGCTATCAGGACCTAAAAGAAATGGGTCATGATGTGGACAATCCCGCAGGAGTTTAGCGTCTGTGCCTAAGGTTTCACCAGATGGGACGGCTTACGACTTGGTCGGACCTGTTGATGCACCATGCGTGGTGTTGATCCACGGACTTGGCCTGTCGCGTGCGCTTTGGGATACGCATTTGTCCGCCTTCGCAGGCTTTCAGGTTTTGCGTTACGATCTGTATGGGCACGGCGAAAGTGCAGCTTGGTCGGGTGTGACGTCGCTGACAGTTTACGCGGATCAGGTTGCTGGGTTGATGGATCATCTTGGGATTGCTTCGGCCCATATCGTTGGGTTTTCGGTTGGTGGGATGATCAACCGACGCTTTGCTTTGGATTATCCAGATAAGGTGTTGTCGCTGGCAATCTTGAACTCTCCCCATGATCGGGGGGCGCAGGCGCAAGCGGCTGTTGAGGCACGCGCATTGGCGGCCCGTGAACAAGGTGCGTTTGCAACATTTGATGCCGCAGTGAAGCGCTGGTTTACAACTGAACATGTTGCGACGGGCGCGGGGCCTGCATTGGTCCGTGCGTGGCGCGAGCAAGTCGATGACGAAAGCTATGCCCAGACGTCGTGGGTTTTGGCGCATGGTGTGCGTGAATTGATTGCGCCTGATGTGGCGATTGTTGCGCCAACGCTTGTGATGACCTGCGAGAACGATGTGGGGTCCACGCCACAGATGAGCCGTGACATCGCCGCTGAGATTGCGGGGGCTGAGGTGGTGATTGTGCCGATGTATAAACACTTGGGTTTGTTGGAGGATGTTGGGGCTTACTCCTCTCTGATTTTGGCATTCCTAAGAAAAGTAGATTGTTAATTTAATGTCGAATTTTGGGGCTGGCCAACTCGCTCAAAAGATCAAAATGATGATCGTCCGTTGACAAGGTGGGGGAAGTAAATTCATTTGTAGGCGATTAAATCGCTCAAAATATAAACGGAGAAGCGCCATGTCATGGTTACCAACATTGATAACAAAAACACCTGAAGAGGGTTATGAAGTTGCGATGAAACTGTCGCGCATGGCGGTCAAGAAAACTCAACCCGACGAAGATGCACGCAAGGCTTTGCGTCCGGATTACTCCAACAATGCAGACAGCCTGACAATGGCGTCGCATGTTGTGGCGACGAACTTTCAAACTGTTGCGCAGGCGAATAATTTCTGGCGGGATTAATCGCGCCGTACTTTCTTAACGTAATGACCATCCAATAAAAAAGGCCCCGAAATCCATCGGGGCCTTTCGTCGTTAGTACATATTCCAGATTACTTTGGAATTTCAGCTGTGATGCCTTCAACGTAAAAGCCCATGCCAGCCAATGTGCCGTCATCCGCTGTTTCGCCGTCCGCCAACCAAACAGAACCGTCTGCTTTGTTCAGTGGGCCGGTGAATGCGTGGTAAGAACCGTCCGCCAATGTGGCTTTCAATGCCAAGCTTTCCGCTTTTACGTCCGCAGGAACCGCGTCGGAAATTTCACCGATGCCAACCATGCCAGCGCCGATACCATCCCACGTGCTTGTGGATGTCCATGTGCCGTCCATGACAGCCTGGGTACGTGCGATGTAGTACGGTGCCCAGTCATCGATGATGGAAGAAACACGTGGCAATGGACCGTACTGGCCCATGTCAGATGCTTGACCAAACGTGATCACATTGCCCGCGTCTTGTGCGGCTGCTTGTGGTGCCGTTGAGTCGGTGTGCTGCAAGATTACGTCGGCACCTTGTTCGATAAGAACCTTAGCAGCGTCAGCTTCTTTTGCAGGGTCAAACCATGTGTAGGCCCAGATGATTTTGAATTCTACGTCTGGGTTTACTTTCTTGGCGTGGATGTAGGCAGAGTTGATGCCACGGATAACTTCTGGGATCGGGAAGGACGCGATGTAGCCGATGATGTTCGACTTGGTCATGCTGCCAGCAATGTGACCTTGGATCGCGCGACCTTCATAGAAACGGGCCGAGTAAACCGAGACGTTGTCGGCTTGTTTATAGCCAGTTGCGTGCTCGAACTTAACATTTGGGAATTTGGCAGCAACGTTTATTGTTGGGTCCATGTAACCAAAGGACGTGGTAAAGATCAGGTCGGCACCGTTCAACGCCATCTGTGTCATTACACGTTCAGAGTCGGGGCCTTCTGCCACGCTTTCAACAAAGACTGTTTCGACTTTGTCACCGAATGCTTCTTCGACAGCCAAACGGCCTTTGTTGTGTTCGTATGTCCAGCCGCCATCGCCAACTGGGCCAACAAAGACAAAGCCAACTTTGGTTTTGTCTTCGGCCACAGCAGCCGTTGCCAGTCCGAGTGCCAGCGCAGCGCCGGTTATCAGTTTGGTAAATTTCATTAGGTACTTCCCTATTAAGTTTTGGCCCCATTCATCTAAGGCGTTCGTGGTTTGCCTCTATTGTGAGGCGTGGAATATGCGACCCAAAGATCCGGGTGCGCGGGATTTGTCAGCTGACAGGATCACCAAAACAACGATGGTGACTACATAAGGCGACATTGCCAGATATTCGACTGGGATGGCAACGCCTGCCCCCTGTAGATTTAGCTGTAGTTGTGTGATTCCGCCAAAAAGATAGGCCCCCAGCAGGACGCGCCACGGCTTCCAACTGGCAAATACAACGAGGGCGAGTGCGATCCAACCAACGCCAGCTGTCATGCCTTCGGTCCATTGGGGGACGCGGACCAGCGAAATATACGCACCACCCATGCCTGCGCAGGCCCCACCGAACATAATCGCCATCGTGCGGATGCGTTTGACCTTGTATCCAAGCGCGTGGGCGGCGTCGTGGTTTTCACCGACGGCCCGCAGCACCAGCCCGGCGCGGGTGTATTTCAACGTCGCCCAGACGCCTGCAACGATCAGCAAACCGACGTAAACAATCGGGTCATGGCTGAACAGGATTGGCCCAAGCACTGGAATGTCTGCAAGTGGGCCAAAGTTCACGTCAGGCATTTTGGGTGGTTTAATGCCCACATAATTTTGACCCATGAGGGACGAAATACCAAGGCCGAATAAGGTGAGGGCAAGGCCCGATGCAACCTGATTGGCCAACGCAACTTGGGTCAGGAACGCAAACAACAGCGACAGTGCCGCGCCACCAACAGCTGCCATGATAAATCCAAGGGCAGGCGATCCTGTGTTGACCGAGATGATAAAGCCACAGACGGCACCCGTGATCATCATCCCCTCGACACCAAGGTTCAAAACGCCGGCACGTTCGGCCACCAATTCGCCGGTGGCCGCTAATAAAATAGGGGTCGCGGCGCTGATCAGGGCCGCGATCAAGATGACGGGGTTAATTGCGGATAGGTCCATTATGCGGTCTTCCCTGTTGTGTCTGAGGTGCCCACGCGCACGCGATAATTGGTGAGAAGGTCAAATGCCAACAGGAAGAACAGCAGCATCCCTTGGAACACCTGAATTGCTGCAGCAGGCAGTTGCAACTGGCTTTGGGCGATGTCGCCGCCAATATAAGTCAACGCCATCAAAAGACCCGCAAGCATGATTCCGATGGGATGAAGACGACCCAGAAACGCAACGATGATGGCGGTGAAGCCGTAGCCGACATTAAAATCAATAGTGATTTGCCCAGCAGGGCCTGCCACTTCAAACATGCCAGCAAGACCAGCAAGCATGCCTGATATGCCTAGGCAGAACAGGATCAATCGGGCAGGGTTCACGCCGCCAAAACGGGCGGCGCGTGGGGCTTCACCTGTGACGCGAATGGCAAAGCCAAGGCGGTGACGGGCCAACAGGACATATGCAAAGATCACGGCGATAAAGGCAGCAACTACACCCCAGTGCATGCCTGATCCTGTGATCAGCTCTGCGTTATGGGCGGATGCATATTGCTGTAGATTGCGCGATCCGGGGAACCCAAAGCCTTCGGGGTTTTTTAATAACCCAAGGGAGGCAGAGGCCAAGAACTGTTCGGCCACATAGACCAGCATCAGTGATACCAAAATCTCGTTTGTGCCGAATTTTACCTTTAACACAGCGGGGATAGTGGCCCACAGCCAACCACCAAACGCGCCTGCAAGGATCATAAGTGGGAAGATGAAAATACTTTCAGATGGATAAAATGCCAATCCCACACCAGCGCCAAAGATAGCGCCCATAATATACTGACCCTCGGCCCCGATGTTCCAAATGCCAGCCTTGAACCCAAGGGCCAAACCAATTGCAATCAACACCAAAGGCGCGCCTTTGATCAACAATTGAGGACGATAGTAAAACGCAAACTCGCCAAACAGCGGTTCCCAGAAAATGGTGATTATTGACTGTATTGGGTCTTTGCCCAATACCGCAAACAACACACCACCAAAGAACATCGTTGCGACCACCGCCAAAACTGGTGTCGCCAAAGCATAAGCGCGGCTGGGCTGTGGTCGTTTCTCTAGCCGGATCATGTGCTCACCCCATTGTTCATTTTGCAAAGTAAACTTGCCCCCATTGCCCGACAGGCGGCTCTGCCGCCGACAGGGGTGGGTCCTAAAACATCAACCATGTGCGGCCTCCAAATCATGTGCACCACCCATCATCAAACCAATTTCGTCCACAGTTAGCCCTACGGCGGGACGTGGCGGGGTAAGCCGTCCTTCGTTCAGCGCAGCAAAGCGATCTGAAATCTCCATCAATTCATCCAAATCCTGTGAAATCACAATGATAGCCGCGCCCCCAGTCGCCAAATCCAACAATGCTTGCCGGATCGACGCCGCGGCAGATGCATCGACACCCCACGTCGGTTGATTCACAACCAAAACATCGGGACGCTGCAAAACTTCGCGCCCAATCACAAACTTTTGCAAATTCCCGCCAGACAGTGACCGCGCAGCATTTGCGGCACTAGGCGTGCGCACATCAAACGCCTCAATAATGCGGTCGGCAAATCCGCGCGCTGCTGACCAGTCCAGCATTCCGCCTTTTTCCAGCCCCTCGCGTGTCGCCCCTGTCAGCATGGCGTTTTCAACCAATGACATATCGGGTGCCGCCGCGTGGCCAAGGCGTTCTTCAGGTGCACTCAGTAAGCCGATGGCGCGGCGGGCATTTGGTCCCAGTGACGACATGTCGACGCCCATATAGGTGATCATGCCCTTGGCAACATGTGTCTCGCCAGAAAGTGCGTCCAACAATTCATCTTGGCCATTACCTGCAACGCCACCAATCCCAAGGACTTCGCCCTTGCGCAGACTTAGCGATACCTCCCGCAACGGCATCCCAAAGTCAGAGGCTGGTGGCAGGGAAAGATCGTTGAGTTCGAGAATTACCTCTCCGGCTTCGCGCCCGCTGCGTTGCGGTGTTTTAAGCGCGGTGCCAACCATCATTTCAGCCATATCGCGGGCTGTGGTTTCTGCCGGAACACAGCTGCCAACCACTTTGCCCAATCGCAGGACCGTGGCCTCATCGCAAAGCGTGCGGATTTCCTCTAGCTTGTGCGATATGTAAAGGATCGAGGTGCCCTCGGAACGTAGCTTGTTCAACGTCTCAAACAGAATGGCGACCTCTTGTGGCGTGAGAACCGACGTGGGTTCGTCCATGATCAGTAGCTTTGGGTCCTGCAAAAGGCAGCGGATGATCTCAACCCGTTGCCGTTCGCCTGCGGACAGATCACCAACGGTGCGGTCAGGGGACAGGGGCAGGCCGTAGCTTTGCGACACTTCGCGAATACGGGCGGCCAATTGACCCATCGCAGGGGCATTTTCCATCCCCAACGCGATGTTTTCGGCCACCGTCAACGCGTCAAACAGCGAGAAGTGTTGGAACACCATGCCAACGCCGCCAGCACGTGCCGTGCGTGGATCTTGGGGCGCGAAAGCTTCGCCGTTGAATTTCATCAACCCACTGTCAGGCTTAACCAAGCCATAGATCATTTTGACCAAGGTGGATTTGCCAGCGCCGTTTTCCCCTAAAAGTGCGTGAATTTCACCAGTGCCAATTTCAAGGCTGACATCGTCATTTGCAACAACGCCTGGGTAGGCTTTGGTGAGCCCGCTTAAGGACAATAGTGGAGTGGTCATGCGGAGGCCTCCTGCGGGATAGATTTACTTTGGTTGGTTTTCCCAAAGCGGTGTCTGATAAGGTGGTTTGCAACACCAATCGCAATCATTTGCGGGTGTTTGCCCAATGATGGATCACCAATTGGGCACGTGATGTCTGAAATTTGTGCATCTTGATGGCCTAAGGCCGCAAGCCGCTTCCTGAATCGCGCCCATTTGGTTGCCGAACCGATCAATCCACAACTTGCGAAACTGTGAGACAGCAACCCGTGGCACAGGTCCAGATCGATGGTGTGAGAATAGGTTAGGATTAGATGATGTGACTGTACGCTTGCGTATGGTATCACGTCAGCCGGTTGCTGAGCAGGAAGCACTGTTACGTTCTTGGGTATCTCTGTTGGATACCTACCTAGGTCCGTATCAACCCATGTAATCTGAACGTTTGGCAGGGGGGCCAAAACGGTGACCAAGGCACGGCCCACGTGACCTGCGCCCCAAATCCAGAGCTGATTTTCCGGCGTATGCACAGGTTCTACAAACCAAGATCCAATGCGCTGGGCCGTTGGTCGAATGCCTTGGTTTCGCGCCTGTGAAATCAGTTTTTGAACCTGCAAAGGCATCTCACCATCGCCGCGAACGATTATGTCTTCGGCTAAAGCGGTTGCCCGCGCAAGATCATAGATTTCGGTAAGAACGTGCACTGATCCGCCGCAACATTGGCCCATATCGGGACCAAGGGCATGTCGCGTCATTCGATCCTTGCCACCTAGCGCGGTGTTTGCCAATTCATATTCAAGAACGCCGCCGCCGATTGTGCCGGACTGACCACCCTGCCAAACCAACATGGCTGCGCCGGTCTCGCGTGGTGCCGATCCTGCTACATCTGCCACAACGACACGGGCAACAGTGCCATTGGACTTGCACGCTGCGATCAGGGCGTCGCGATCAAACATCACGTGACCGCGCGATGGCAGATAGAACTTCTTCAGCAGTTGCAGGGGCTTGCAGGTTCGCGAAGTTTGGTCCACATGCCGCAATCGCGTCGCTTAGTGCAAAGAACGCAGACATTCCCAACATAAACGGCGGTTCCCCAACGGCTTTCGATTTATAGATGGTGTCGACGGGGTTTTCGCCGTCCCATAGGGCGACATTAAATATGTCAGGGCGATCGCCACAGGCTGGGATTTTATAGGTGGAAGGGGCGTGGGTGCGCAAACGGCCTGCATCGTCCCAAACCAATTCTTCCGTGGTAAGCCAGCCGGCACCTTGGACATACCCACCCTCGACCTGCCCAATATCAAGGGCAGGGTTTAGCGAAGCCCCTGCGTCGTGCAAAATGTCAGTGCGCAATATGCGATTTTCGCCCGTTAGGGTGTCGATGGCCACTTCAGTGATTGCGGCACCATAAGCGAAGTAAAAGAACGGGCGGCCTTTGCCTTTGATGCGGTCCCATTGAATGTCGGGGGTCTTATAAAACCCAGTCGCGGAAAGGCTGATACGTGCCTGATAGGTGAGTTGGGCCGCTTCAGCAAAGCTATAGCTTTTTGCACCAACATGAACGTGTCCATCGGCAAAGGTAATTTCTGTTACAGCACAGTCATTGAGGTGAGAAAGATGACCTGACATACGATCACGTATGGTGTCGCATGCAATCTTAACGGCCATCCCATTCAGATCACTGCCAGAGGATGCGGCCGTTGCCGACGTATTGGGGACCTTGGCGGTATCAGTGGCCGTAATTTTGACCATCTCCATCGGTACACCGAACCGCGAGGCGGCGACTTGAGCAACTTTCTGGAACAGACCTTGGCCCATTTCGGTGCCACCATGGTTCAGGTGAATAGATCCGTCCTGATAAACATGCACCAATGCACCAGCTTGGTTCAGGTGGGTTAACGTAAATGAAATACCAAACTTCACAGGCGTCAGCGCTATTCCACGTTTGATGATCGCGTTATCCGTATTCCATGCCTCAATTGTTGCACGGCGATCTTCATAATTGGCAGTCGACTTAAGCGTTTCGGTCAACTCAGCAATGATGGAATCCGTAACCTCCTGACCATAAGGCGTCGTGTCAGGGTTCATTTTGCCAGATAAACTTCTGCCAGAGGCATAATAGTTCTTCTGGCGTGCCTGTGCCGGATCGATACCGAGATCTTGAGAAATGTGATCTATAATGCGCTCCATACCCAACGCGCCTTGTGGGCCACCAAATCCGCGATAGGCGGTGGCGCTTTGCATGTTGGTTTTTAGGCGATGGCTTTCGATGCGTATGTTAGGCAGGTTATACGCGTTGTCGGCGTGTAACATAGCACGGTCTGCGACAGGCAAAGATAAGTCTTGGGCCCAGCCACACCGCGTATAGTGGGTGACGTCAATGGCTTGGATTAAACCGTCGGCGTCAAACCCGCAGGTGTAATCGATGCGGAAATCGTGGCGTTTTCCCGTAATGATCATATCATCATCGCGGTCATAGCGCATTTTGCAGGGCTTACCTGTTTCAAGTGCAGCGATGGCGCAGGCGACGGCCAATGCGTTGCCTTGGCTTTCCTTACCGCCAAATCCCCCCCCCATACGACGGGTTTCTACCCGCACGGCGTGCATAGGTTTGCCGATGGCGTGGGCAACTTTATGCTGGATTTCGGTGGGGTGCTGGGTGGAGCTGTGAACCAGCACGTCACCTTCTTCGCTGGGCAAGGCAAGAGCGGCTTGGCCTTCGAGGTAGAAGTGTTCCTGTCCGCCCATGGTGAGTGATCCACTCACGGTATTTGTGGCGGTGATAAGGGCAGTTGCGGCATCTCCCTTGGCGTAAATCCGTGGTCCCTCTTCAAAGCGGCTGTCGGCGGCCAACGCGTCTTCAATTGTGAAGATGGCGGTGCCTTCAGTAATGTCGTATTGCGCCCGCCGTGCAGCTGCGCGTGCAGCAGTGTGAGAGGTGGCAATCACAAGGAACATCGGTTGCCCAACATACGCTACCGTATCTTTGGCAAGTAGCGGTTCGTCATGGGCAGATGGCGAAACGTCAGTGTCGTGCTGAAGGTCGCTGGCCGTCATAACCGAAATGACCCCAGGGGCAGAACGGACCGCGTCCAAATCCATCCCGTTCAACGTGCCTGCTGCGATTGGGCTGGTTCCAAAGGCAAGGTGCAACGTACCTGTTGGTGTAGGAATATCATCCACATAACGGGCGCTGCCATTTACGTGCAAGGCAGCGGCGTCGTGGGGCAGGGGCTTAGCGATGCTCATGCTGTCACCTCATGGACCGATGTTATTTCGCCGTTTCGTTCATACCAAACACGCAGCAGCATGTTTTGTGCTGTTTGCATACGGTATTCGGCAGAGGCGCGCATGTCCGAGAGCGGTGAGAAATCGGTGCTCAAAGCCTCCATCGCGGTACGAATGGTTTGTTCACTCCACGGCTTATTGATCATCGCAGCCTCGGCCGTTGCTGCCCGCTTTGGCGTACCCGCCATGCCACCATATGCCAGTCGCGCTGAGGTTATTACATCATCTTTGACTTCGACCCAAAGGCAGCCACAAACGGCAGAGATGTCTTGGTCAAACCGTTTGGAGAGCTTATAGCAATACAGATTATCCGCGACCTTTGGGATCGTGATCCCTGTGAGGAATTCCCCAAGGCCTCGGTCTTGTTTGCCGTATTCGATGAAGAAATCAGCGATCGGGATTTCACGGGCCTTTGTGCCTTTGCGCAGGTGAAGCGTCGCGTCCAATGCGATCAGTGCAGGTGATCCGTCTCCGATAGGTGACCCGTTCGCAATGTTCCCACCGATGGTCGCGGCGTTGCGCACTTGGGTCGAGCCGTAGCGCTGGATAAGTGTGGCGAAGCTGGGGTGACGGTCTTTGATTGCCTCGTAAAGTTCGGTCAGGGTTGTCATTGCCCCGACATGGGTCGCTTCATCAGTCTCAGTTATTCCGCGCAGTTCGGGGATACGGTTTAGGAAAGCTGTTTGCCCAATGTCGGTAAAGTGTTTGGTGACCCAAAGGCCCACGTCTGTTGCGCCTGCGATGAGGGTGGCTTCTGGGTTTTGTTCGTACCAGTTTGCGAATTCATCTAATGTCGTTGGGGGCGCTGCCCCTGCGCTGGCGCGCGCGCCCGGGATATTTTTGGCCACGAGAATTGGTGGTGTGTCGTGCATGTGTTTGGGAATGGGTGCAGTTTCGGCTGCTTTGGCGGCGCGGATGATTGGCGCGTAACCTGTGCAGCGGCATAGATTTCCCGCGAGTGCTGTGTCGTGGTCGGTTTCGCCGTTTAGGTGTGCGGTCGCCATCGAGACGATGAACCCTGGTGTGCAGAACCCGCATTGGCTGCCGTGATGGGTGATCATTTCGGTTTGTACGGGGTGGGGTGTGCCGTCGGGGGCTGCGATCCCTTCGACCGTGCGGATCGCTTTGCCGTGGAGTTGAGGTAGGAACAGGATACAGGCATTCAGCGCCTTTGCCCCGATTTCGTCGGTGACCATAACAGAGCAGGCACCACAGTCGCCTTCGTTGCAGCCCTCTTTTGTTCCCGTCAGATTTTGTTCGATCCGCAGCCAGTCAAGCAGCGTGGTTGAAGCGCTTACGTTTGTAAGTGCCACATCCTTCCCGTTAAGCCGAAAAGACACGTCCATGAAGATGTAACCCGCCACCCTACCAAAGCCCAAAATTTTGCGTGTCGTCGATGTGGCGTAGACGTCACGCGGGCATGTTCGAGAAAGAGCTTTGCAAGTCTTTGTCTTTTTTGCAAGTCTTTCTGGCAACATTTGTGGACTGGGCGTAAGTTGCCCTTATGACAAATGCCCCCCGATTCATTCACCTGCGCACCCATTCCGAGTATTCATTGCTGGAGGGCGCGCTGCGCTTAAAAAAGCTGCCCGCTTTGTGCGCGGATGCCAAAATGCCCGCTATGGCGTTGACTGATACCAACAACATGTTTGCCGCTTTGGAATATTCCATCGCGATGTCTGGTGCGGGTGTTCAGCCGATTATCGGCTGTCAGGTTGATATGACTTATGTTGAAAGCCGTCCGGGTGAAAAAGCCCGTGCCCCTGCGCCGGTTGTTTTGTTGGCCCAGACTGAGACGGGTTACGAAAACCTGATGAAGTTGAATTCGTGCCTGTATATCGAAAACCGCGATCAGTTGCCGCAGGTCACTGTGGATCAGTTGGCCCAATATGGCGCAGATATAATTTGCCTGACTGGTGGGGCTAACGGTCCTGTTGGTCAATTGTTGCAAGCGGGTCAAATTCCGGCGGCGCAGGCTTTGATGGATCGTTTGTCTGGTATCTTTGGTGATCGCTTGTATGTCGAGTTGCAGCGTCACCCTGTTGATGGCGGATTGCCCGAAGTAGAACGTGTGACTGAGCGCCCGTTTGTCGAAATGGCCTATGCTATGGGTCTGCCGTTGGTTGCGACCAATGATGTCTATTTTCCAGCCTCAAAGATGTACGAGGCACATGATGCTTTGATCTGTATCGCTGATGGTGCTTATGTGGATCAGCAGGAGGGGCGTCGTCGTCTGACCCCGCAGCATTATTTCAAGTCGCAGGCTGAAATGGCTACATTGTTTGCCGACCTCCCTGAGGCGTTGGCCAACACGGTCGAGATCGCCAAACGCTGCGCCTTTCAAACCTATCGCCGTGATCCGATCCTGCCCAAATTTGCCGATGACGAGGTCGCAGAATTGCGCCGTCAGGCTCAGGAAGGCTTGCGCTATCGATTGTCTATTATTCCACACGCCGTTGAGGTGTCAGAATACGAAGCCCGCCTTGATTTCGAACTGAAGATTATCGAGGGGATGGGGTTCCCAGGCTACTTTTTGATCGTTGCTGATTTCATCAAATGGTCCAAGGATCAGGGGATACCCGTGGGGCCGGGTCGTGGGTCTGGTGCGGGTTCACTGGTGGCTTATGCTTTGCTCATCACCGACCTTGACCCGTTGCGCTATCAACTGCTGTTTGAGCGGTTCTTGAACCCTGAACGTGTTTCGATGCCTGACTTTGATATCGATTTTTGCATGGACCGACGCGAAGAAGTCATTCGCTACGTTCAAGACAAATACGGGCGCGACAGGGTGGGGCAAATCATCACCTTTGGTGGACTTTTGTCCAAGGCAGCGGTGCGCGATATCGGTCGTGTTTTGCAGATGCCTTATGGGCAGGTCGATCGTCTATCGAAGTTAATCCCAGTTGAAGGGGTTAAGCCCGTTTCGATTGAAAAGGCGTTGGCGGATGAGCCGCGCCTTCGGGAAGAGGCGAAGAACGAAGAAGTTGTGGCACGCCTGTTGGATTATGGTCAACAGGTCGAGGGGTTGTTGCGCAATGCATCGACCCACGCGGCTGGTGTTGTGATTGGGGACCGCCCACTGGATGAATTGGTGCCGCTGTATCAAGATCCACGTTCAGACATGCCCGCCACCCAGTTCAATATGAAATGGGTGGAGCAGGCGGGGCTAGTTAAGTTCGACTTTTTGGGCCTGAAAACCCTGACCGTTATTCAGAATGCTGTTGACCAAATTAGAGCGTCTGGACGTCATTTGCATATCCGTGCGGATGGGACAGAGCTGTTTGAGCCACCTCAAGGATTAATCGACGATATCTCGACCATCCCACTGGATGATGAGGCGTCTTACAAGTTGTACGCCAGCGCCAAAACCGTTGCCGTTTTTCAGGTGGAATCCAGCGGCATGATGGATGCCCTGAAACGGATGAAACCGACCTGCATTGAGGATATTGTTGCCCTTGTGGCGCTGTATCGTCCGGGTCCGATGGAAAATATTCCGACCTATTGCGAGGTTAAAAATGGCCTTAAAGAACTGGAATCTGTTCACCCGTTGATTGATCATATCCTTGTCGAAACCCAAGGGATTATCGTTTACCAAGAACAGGTTATGCAGATTGCACAGGCTATGGGCGGCTACTCCCTTGGCGGGGCTGACCTGTTGCGCCGTGCGATGGGTAAAAAGATCGCCGAAGAGATGGCGAAAGAGCGTCCCAAATTTGAAAAGGGTGCGCAGGAAAACGGCGTAGACAAAAAGAAAGCCACCGAGGTTTTTGACCTTCTCGAGAAATTCGCGAACTACGGGTTCAACAAATCACACGCAGCTGCCTATGCCGTTGTTAGTTATCAAACGGCGTGGCTAAAGGCGAACCATCCCGTTGAGTTTATGGCGGGTGTGATGAACTGCGATATCCACCTGACCGACAAACTGGGCGTATATTTTGAAGAGGTGCGCAAGCGGTTGGAATTGCCTTGGGTTCCGCCTTGTGTGAACCGTTCTAATGCGACGTTTAAGGTTGTGGATGGTGCGTTGGTCTATGCGCTGGGCGCGTTGAAAAACGTAGGCGTTGAGGCGATGAAACTGATCACCGAAGGACGTAAAGTAGACGGCGTCGAAAAGCCATTTGCCACCTTGTTCGATTTGGCCCGTCGCGTGGATTTGAAACGTGTGGGCAAACGCCCGTTGGAAATGCTCGCCCGTTCTGGTGGCTTTGACCAGCTTGATCCAAACCGCCGCCGTGTTTTTGATGCGCTGGATGGTTTGGCTGGGTATTCCGCTGCGATCCATGAGCAAAAGAACAGCAATCAGGTGTCGTTGTTTGGCGAAGCTGGTGATGATCTACCCGAACCACGCATTATGCCAATGGATGATTGGGAACCTGCGGAACGGCTGAGCGAAGAATTTAAAGCCGTTGGTTTTTATCTGTCGGGGCATCCTTTGGATGACTACATGGGCGCGCTGAAACGTAAAGATGTGAAGACCTTGGATGAGGTACATGCCCGCGCCGAAGGGGGCGCACATGTGGCCAAGATGGCGGGTGTGGTTGCGGGTGTTCAAATCCGTAAATCAGCACGTGGTAATCGGTTTGCCTTTGCCCAATTGTCCGACACCACGGGTGCGTATGAGATCACGATCTTCTCGGATACGCTGGAAAAGGCACAGGATCATTTGGTGACAGGGGCCAAAGTGATTGTGACGGTAGAGGCGACGCTTGAAAGCGATCAACTGAAACTTTTGGGCCGTTCCATTGTGCCGATTGATATGGTTGTGGCGGATGTTGGCGGCATGGGGTTGAAGATTTTCATTGAGGACGTAGGCGCGATTGCGGCCGTGGCTACTGTTCTTGAAGGGGCTGTGACGGCGGCTAAGAAGGCAGGGCGCGGCCCCGTTCAATTTTGCCTGATGGATTCTAGCCTGCCTGGCGAGGTCGAGATTGACTTGGGGCAGGATTTTCCGGTGAATCCGCAAATCAAAGGCGCCATAAAATCGCTGATGGGTGTTATGGAAGTCGAAGACCTGTAAGCCATAGTTTGCCGAATTGCTCTTAACGTTAACCAAGCCTTTGGTGGACAGCCGTAGCGTGGGTACGTTAACAAACGCTTAACCCTGTTGATGAGGCTTTTGGCGTGCGTAATTCTGCGATCCTTCTGACGATGCTGTCTTTGGCTGCTTGCGGCGATCCGTTGGCGGATTTCGAACGTATTGACGATGTTGAATTGGCCGTGGATGCGGCTGTGGCAAAGGCGTTGCCTGATGCTGATGATGTAACCCCCACAGGTGGGTTGTTCGCGCGGCTGATAAAGCGTGAATCTGTGCTGCCTGAAACTCCTGTCGTGCTTGTTTCTAAAGAGGCAGTCGAGGATGTGGTGACAACTGATGTTGACGCGATTGTCTCTGAAGAAAGTGCAGCTGTCGCAGTTCTGGATGCGCCAGAACAACGTGGTGTGGGTGGTTGGCTGCGACATGCGGCAAATGCTAAGCCTGTGACAGTTGAGGTCGCCGAAACTCCCATTGTCGTAGAAAAACAGAACGATGAAGTTGCGGATGTTGATGCGGAAGAAGCAGCCGTTGATTTGGTGGAGCCAGAAAAGCGCCGTGGTTTGCTGGGCCTTTTGCAACCCGTTCAAGATGCGTCTGAAACTGTAAGGACCGCATCGCTGCAATCTGAGCTGACTGAAGCGCCTGAACCCACCGTATTGGCAGAACCAAAAAAGCGTCGTGGCTTGTTTGGAAGCGCAACCCGTGAAAAAATCCGTAGCGGACCTGATGCGCGTGATGTGCCGTTCGGTACAGTCTTGCCGTTCGGTACAGTTGCGCGCGTGTGTGACGCCAAAACCAGCGGATCTTTAGGCCGTCGTCTGGATCAAGCACCTGAAACGGGGCGCGGGTACAAATTATATGACAGCGCCCCGCACACTATTGGCGCGCGCACATTCTATGTGACGGGCTTTAAAGACAATTGCCCACGTCAATTCACCGCTGCGTTGGCCGTATTTGGGGCCCCAGAAGTACACGAGCAACTGCGCTACGGACTGCCAAGAAAATCCTACCCGTATTCAACAACCGACAAAGCGTATGAAAAAGTAAAATCCGCAGTGTGTAGGGTTGGGAAAAGCAAGCCTTGTGGGGCGAAGATGACGACACTTGAACGCAACACTGTGTTCATCAGCACGTACGAGAGGTTCTCTGACAACGCGCGTTGGGCGGACATCTTGCTGCATGATGGTGTGGTCGTTGCCGCCGCGATCAAGACGCCTTAACCGCAATATTTAACTAGTAATGGGGGGGGCGTTCATCCCCAACAACAACGCCACCGCCTTGGCCGCTGTCACGTTCACCTTCACG
>TARA_B110000908_G_scaffold27580_1_pt1 | contig 22486 bp, 20 predicted proteins | sample TARA_B110000908 | Tara Oceans TARA_B110000908 (sample SAMEA4398067) | marine metagenome | biome: Polar Biome; feature: [DCM] deep chlorophyll maximum layer (ENVO:01000326); material: water (ENVO:00002006), including particulate matter (ENVO:01000060) such as... | depth 36 m
TTGACATTTCTTGGGCGTTAAACCGCTGACCAGTAACGCCTGTACTGTCTGGGCCAAGCAAGTACTGGTAGGTTGGCATGATATCTTCTGGCGCTAAGTTAAGCCCAGGGTCTTCGCCCGGGTAGGCTTGAGCTCGCATGTTGGTCCGTGTTGCCCCAGGATTGATGATGTTGACGCGAATTTTGCTCGTGTTCTCGGTTTCCTCTGACAGTACTTGAGCCATGCCTTCCGTTGCGAATTTAGAGACACTGTAGGCCCCCCAGTATGCTTTACCTTGGGCGCCAACACTGGAGCTAGTGAAGATTATTGAGGCATCATTTGATGTTTCAAGTAACGGTAACAGTGCTTGTGTCATCATGAATGGTGCAGTGACATTCACGTGCATTACACGTTGCCAAGTGCGAGATTCGTAGTTTGAAATAGGTGTTCGTTGGCCAAGAATGGATGCGTTATGGACTAAGCCATCCAAACTGCCAAATTCTCCTTCGAGTATTTGCGCCAGTTCGATATAGTTCTCATCTGTAGCGATGCTTAAATCTAACGGGTAAATTGCCGGTTGGCCATGGCCAGCGCGTTCAATCTCATCGTAGACAGCCTCAAGCTTTTTTATCGTTCGGCCCAGTAATATCACAGTCGCACCCAGTCGGGCGCAATCAAGGGCTGCTGCGCGGCCGATGCCGTCGCCAGCTCCAGTGATTAAAATCACTCTGTTTTTAAGTAGTTGTTCTGGTGCTGTGTAATCCAACATGAAAAGTTTTGTCCTAAAATAAATCAAACCAAGGTGGGCTTAGTTTTGATAATGGCCCTAAGATTTTCCAGCGTGTGGTTTTGTGGCATAAACGATGTAATTAACGTCGACGTCTCGAGCTGTTAGGGCGTATTTTTTGGTGAGAGGGTTGTAGGTCATGCCTGTCATTGATTGCGCAGACAAGCCTGCCAAACGCATGTATTGATCTAGTTCAGAGGGTTTGATGAACTTCTTATGTTCATGAGTGCCTTTGGGAAGCATTTTTAACAGATATTCTGCGCCAATAATTGCGAACAAATACGACTTTGCATTGCGGTTAATAGTAGAAAAGAAAGCCTGGCCACCTGGCTTTAGTAGTTTTGCACAGGCTGCAACAACTGCGCTAGGGTCTGGCACGTGTTCTAGCATTTCCAGGCAGGTCACAACATCATATAAACCCGCTTCTTCGTCCGCTAGTTGTTCTGCAGTCATTTGTCGGTAATCAACTTTTACACCACTTTCTAAGCTGTGTAGTTGTGCCACTTTCAGAGGGGCCTCTCCCATGTCTATGCCTGTAACAGTTGCGCCACGCAGCGCCATGGCTTCTGCGACAATACCGCCACCACAGCCAATGTCAGCTACTTTTTTACCGTGCAGGTGGGCGCGTTCATCAATCCATCCAATACGTAATGGATTAATAGCGTGTAAAGGTTTGAACTCGCTATCTAGATCCCACCAACGGGCTGCAAGGGCTTCAAATTTGGCTATTTCAGCTGGGTCAACGTTTTGATTCACAGTGGAGTTTCACGCTAGTAAAGTAATGGGGTCGATTATACCGCGTAAATCGATTGACTGCATCCGAAAACCAACATCTATGCGGCCTGCTAATGATCGCTTTGTAGGTGGCAAATTAGCCTCTAATTGTGCTAAAGTTGGGCTTTATTTAGCGCCGGTTTCTGGCGTTGTCCATAAGGGCGCCGAAAGGTAAGCTCGAAGCGTTAGTCGCACAAGGAAATTGGCTTAATTATGGCTGAAATGGCTAAAGAAATATCGCCTATAAATATTGAAGATGAACTCAAACAGTCCTACCTAGATTACGCTATGAGCGTCATCGTTGGACGTGCCCTGCCGGATGTGCGTGATGGTTTGAAGCCTGTGCACAGGCGTGTATTGTTCGCTATGAATGAGTTGAGCAACGATTGGAATAAGCCCTACAAGAAATCTGCCCGTGTGGTGGGTGATGTTATCGGTAAGTATCACCCTCATGGTGATACTGCGGTATACGACACTATTGTACGTATGGCGCAGCCTTTTTCTATGCGTTATACCCTGGTTGACGGCCAAGGTAATTTTGGTTCAGTAGATGGTGACTCTGCAGCAGCTATGCGTTATACGGAAATCCGTATGCAAAAGATTGCCCACGATTTATTGGCCGACTTAGAGAAAGATACAGTTGATTTTGTGCCTAACTATGATGGCACCGAAATGATCCCAGATGTTTTGCCCACGCGGTTACCCAACCTTTTGGTTAACGGATCCTCAGGTATTGCTGTAGGCATGGCTACTAACATTCCACCGCATAATATTAATGAGGTGGTGAGCGGCTGTTTGGCCCTCATTGAGAACCCTGATATTGAAGTGGATGAGCTAATGCAGCACATCCCGGGCCCAGATTTCCCAACAGCAGGCATTATTAATGGTCGTGCAGGTATTGTGCAGGCATACCGTACTGGCCGTGGCAGAATTTACGTGCGCGCCCGCTATCACGTAGAAGAAAATCCAAAAAATAATAAAGCGTCTATTATTGTTACAGAATTGCCTTATCAGGTTAACAAGGCGCGTTTAATTGAAAAAATTGCTGAACTTGTTAAAGATAAAAAAATCGAAGGCATTACTGAGCTGCGTGATGAGTCTGACAAAGATGGCATGCGTATGGTTATTGAGCTTCGTCGTGGTGAAGTGCCCGAGGTTCTTATCAATAACCTGTATACGCAAACACAAATGGAAAACGTGTTTGGCATTAACGTAGTGGCCTTGGTTGATGGCCAGCCACGTACCTTAAACCTTAAACAAATGCTGGAAGCCTTTGTACGTCACCGCCGTGAAGTTGTTACGCGACGAACTTTATTTGAATTACGAAAAGCGCGAGAGCGTGGGCACGTGCTTGAAGGGTTAATGGTGGCTTTGGCTAACATCGATCCAGTGATCGAACTTATAAAAACTTCTGCAAACGCCGCGGAAGCTCGTGAAAAGTTAGTTGCGCAACGTTGGCCTGCTGGCCGAGTAGTGGCTATGCTTGAGCGCGCTGGACCAGATGCGTGTAAGCCAGACACGTTAGGTGTTGAATTTGGCTTGCACGGGGATGAATATCAACTCTCTGATGGCCAGGCCCAGGCTATTTTAGACCTGCGTTTGCACCGTTTGACGGGATTAGAGCAAGATAAACTGGTAGCTGAATACCAGCTGTTATTAGAGCGTATTGCAGAGTTATTAGAAATCCTAGGTTCTGCAGAACGTTTGATGGAAGTGATTCGTGAAGAGTTGGCACAAGTTTTAGAGGCTTACGGTGATGAGCGTCGCTCAGAAATTATCGCTTCACGCCAAGATCTTACGGTAGCAGACCTGATCCCTGAAGAAGACATGGTGGTGACTATATCCCATGGCGGCTACGCTAAAACTCAACCAGTGAGTGATTACCAAGCTCAGCGCAGAGGTGGTCGAGGCAAAGCAGCCACAGGAGTGAAAGAAGACGACTTTGTAGAGCATCTGCTGGTAACCTCTTCCCACGATACTATTTTGTGCTTTAGTAACCGCGGTAAAGTGTATTGGTTACGGGTATTTGAAATTCCACAAGCAAGTCGTACTGCCCGTGGGCGCCCTATTGTTAACATATTGCCACTGGACGAGGGTGAAAGGCTGACTACTATTCTGCCGTTGCCAGAGGGTGGTTATCAAGAAGGGCACTACATCTTCATGGCGACTGCTAGTGGCACTGTGAAGAAAACGCCACTGACTGCATTTGCGCGACCTAGGACGAGTGGATTAATTGCTCTTGGCTTAGATGAAGGTGACACGCTTATTGGAGCGACCGTCACTGATGGTGATCAGCAAATTATGTTATTTGCAAACAACGGATTGGCTGTGCGCTTTGATGAAGGTGATGTGCGCCCTATGGGCCGAACTGCTCGAGGGGTCCGTGGTATACGCCTTGCTGAAGATGCCATTGTCATTAGTTTAATTATGCCTCAAACAGAAGGACGCATTCTGACTGCTAGTGAAAATGGCTATGGTAAACAAAGCCGGAACGAAGATTATCCGGTGCGGGGTCGTGGTGGTAAGGGTGTTATCGCAATTCAAATGTCTGCACGTAACGGCGCTCTTATAGGTGCAGTTCAGGTGTTTGATGGTGATGAAGTGATTCTTATCAGTGATCAAGGCACCCTAGTACGTACTCGAATCAGCGAAGTGTCTGTTTTGGGTCGTAATACCCAAGGCGTAACCTTAATTAAAGTGCAAGAAGGCGAAAAGCTGGTGCAAGTTGCGCGTGTTGCAGAAACGATAGAGGAGGACACTGATGAAGCTGCAGATCAAGCTGCTGTAGTTTCTACAGAGGGTGGCCCTGAGGTCGAGTCGAACGAGGCTTCGACCACGACGGATGCGCCGGAGCAGGAGTAGACGTCGATGAATACACGTCAGTTTAATTTTAGTGCTGGTCCTGCTGCACTGCCCACTGCAGTGTTGGAGCTGGCCCAAGCAGAAATGTTGGATTGGCAAAGCCGTGGCTTATCGGTGATGGAAATCAGTCACCGGCATCCTGCTTATATGGCATTAGTGCAGCAAGCTGAGTCTAAATTACGTCAGTTAATGGGCATTCCAAGCAACTATAAAGTGTTATTTTTGCAAGGAGGGGCCACTGCTCAGTTTGCCCTGTTACCTATGAATTTGCTAGGCATTAAAACCCATGCAGACTATGTAGATACTGGAATTTGGTCTGCTAAAGCTATAGCAGCCATGGCGCCCTATGGCGTAGCTTCAGAAGCCGCATCAACTGCTTCGAGTGGCTACCTTAAAGTGCCGGCTCAAAGTGATCTTAAGCTTAATAAAGATGCGGCTTATCTTCACTATTGTCCCAATGAAACCATTAGTGGTTTGGCATTTGATTATGTGCCTGATTCTGGTGCAGTACCCCTAGTAGCAGACATGTCGTCAACCATTCTTTCAGAGCCAATCGATGTGACTCAGTTTGGTGTTATCTATGCGGGGGCGCAAAAAAATATTGGTCCAGCTGGACTAACTTTAGTCATCGTTCGGGAAGACCTTTTGGGTAGTGCGCAGGCAACCACGCCAAACCCGTTTAACTACGCCATGCAAGCAGCTAATGATTCTATGCTAAATACGCCACCAACCTATACTTGGTATTTGGCTGGGTTGGTTTTTGATTGGCTGTTAAAGCAGGGTGGACTTGGTGCTATGGCTGAAATAAATGCGGCAAAAGCACGCCTGCTTTACCAAGCAATAGATGAAAGTCAGTTGTATTCTAATAAGATCAGTGTTTCCAATCGCTCTAAGATGAATGTGACCTTTACCTTGGCAGATAAAACACTAGATGCTAAATTTTTACAGCAGGCAGAAATTAATGGCTTGCTTAACCTCAAGGGTCATCGCAGTGTGGGTGGTATGAGGGCAAGTATATATAATGCAGTTCCCGAAGCGGCCGTACGTGCGTTGGTCGCCTTTATGAATGATTTTGAAACTCGACACTGGGCTTAAAATAATTATGACCAAGCCAGCATCAACCCAAGAGCAAGAACTTGGCCAATTGCGCCAAGACATTGATCAAATTGACCAACAAATACAAAGCCTCATAAACCAACGTGCAGCCTGTGCACAGCGAGTTGCTGAAGTTAAACAGGTGCATCAGGGTAGCGAAGATGCTGTGTTTTATCGCCCCGAGAGAGAGGCGCAAGTGTTGCGTAGGGTGATGGAGCGTAATCAAGGCCCATTAGATGATGAGGAGATGGCACGCCTGTTTCGTGAGCTGATGTCGGCATGTTTGGCCCACGAACAGCCAATGAGGATTGCTTTTCTTGGGCCTCAGGGAACATTCACTCAAGCTGCCGCTTTAAAACACTTTGGGCATTCGGTAATAAGTGCACCTTTAGGCTCAATTGATGAAGTGTTCCGCGAAGTAGAAGCCAAAAGTGCTCATTATGGTGTAGTGCCCATCGAGAACTCCTCTGAAGGTATGATTAACCATACCTTGGATAGCTTTCGTCACTCCTCCTTGGTTATTTCTGGTGAAGTAGAAATGCGTATTCACCAAAATTTATTGCTGAAGTACGGTACAGATCTATCCCAAGTAGAGCGCATATATTCTCATTCCCAATCGTTAGCGCAGTGCCGCTCATGGTTGGATAACCACATGCCACACGCAGAACGGTTTGCAGTGAGCAGTAATGCAGAAGCAGCCCGCAGGGTAGCAAATCAGACAGGGGAGGATGTTGGTAAAGTGGCTGCTATTGCGGGCATCATGGCGGCAGAACTATATGAACTAGAGGTTGAGCATGCCAACATTGAAGACCAGCCAGATAACACCACCCGGTTTTTAATTATTGGTCACTCTACAGTGCCAGCTTCTGGCCAAGATAAAACCTCTTTATTAGTATTGGCTCGAAACAAGCCGGGTGCCCTATACCATATACTGGAACCCTTTCATCGTCATGACGTAAGTATGACTAGCATTGAGTCTAGGCCTTCGGGGCATGGTGCGTGGGGCTATGTGTTCTATATTGACTTTGAGGGTCATCACAGTGACGCCAAAGTACAACAAGTTTTAAAAGACTTAGATCAAGACTCCGTAGAAGTACGCTTATTAGGCTCATACCCGCAGGCGGTGCTTTAATGGCCTTTGAGCCTCAGTCTTCTTTGGTATTTTCCCATGGTAAGGTTCTAGTAGTGGGCTTAGGCCTAATTGGTGGTTCTTTAGCTGCTGCCTTGCGGCGCACTCAAAAGCATCAACTATGGGGTTATGATCTCGATCAAGCCAGTATGCAGCAAGCACAGGATCAGGGGGTAATCGATCATCAGGTGATGGATTTAGCAACGACGATTGATCAAATGGATCTAGTGGTGCTGGCAGTACCTGTTAAGGCCATGGAGAAAGTATTGGCTCAAGTGGCGCCTTATCTAAATGCTCACACAGTGTTAACAGATGTGGGGAGTGTGAAGGGCAGCATTATTGCTGCAGCCTACGACGTGTTTGCCACACCTCCACCAGGTTTTGTGCCCGGACACCCTATTGCAGGGTCTGAGCGCAGTGGTATCAGCGCAGTAAACATTGATTTGTTTGTTGATCACAAGTTTATTATCACCCCGTTAACGACAAGTGATCCACAGGCTATTGAAGTTCTAGCGGACATGTGGGCTGGTATTGGTAGTGAAATATTACTCATGGAGGTTGAAAGGCATGATGAGGTGTTGGCAGCAACAAGCCATTTGCCTCACCTTTTAGCTTTTTCTTTAGTAGACACGTTAGCGTCAAATTCAGAAAATAAAGACATTTTTCGCTACGCAGCAGGGGGTTTTAGAGACTTTACCCGAATTGCTGGAAGCGACCCAACCATGTGGCATGATGTGTTTCTAGCCAACCGTGAGGCCTGCCTCAAAACCTTAGATCAGTTCACTGAAGGTTTGGCTAATTTAAGAGGTGCTGTGGCCACAGGTGACAGTCAAACCATCATGGGTATATTAACTCGCGCACGAAGTGCACGACATCACTTTGAAAAAATATTGGCAAACTCTGCCTATACAGGAACTATGACAAATACAAAACATTTCAATGTACACGCTGGCGGCCAAGTACAAGGGCGTATTCGCGTTCCTGGGGACAAATCTGTTTCCCACCGCTCCATAATGCTTGGCGCTTTAGCCCAAGGTACTACTCATATTAGTGGCTTTTTAGAAGGCGAAGACGCCATGGCAACGCTGCAAGCGTTCCGTGACATGGGTGTCGTTATCGAAGGCCCTACAGAAGGAAAAGTTGTGGTCCATGGTGTGGGTCTTAATGGGCTCAAGCCTCCACCTGGGCCGCTTTATGTTGGCAACTCTGGCACCACCATTCGGTTACTGGCCGGTTTAATGGCGGGTCAAGTATTTGATGTTGAACTCAGTGGCGATGTGTCGCTTAACAAGCGTCCTATGGAGCGTGTAGCTAAGCCATTGCGCTTAATGGGTGCGATAATTGATACAGCAAAGGGGGGTTGTCCGCCAATCAAAATAAAAGGTGGTCAGCAGCTAACGGGCATTCATTACGACTTACCTATGGCAAGTGCGCAGGTAAAGTCTTGTGTCATGTTGGCTGGCTTATACGCTAAAGGCAATACCAGCGTTACTGAGCCTGCGCCAACTCGTGACCATACAGAACGTATGCTTAAGGGATTTGGTTATGATGTAGAGCGCACTGCAGACACCTGTACCATTTTGGGCCAGGGGCACCTTATGGCTACAGATATTGATGTGCCCTCAGATATTTCGTCGGCCACTTTTTTCTTGGTGGCTGCAGCTATTTGTCCAGGTTCAGACCTTGTTATTGAGCATGTTGGTATGAACCCAACTCGTATTGGAGTGGTTAATATTTTGCGCTTAATGGGCGCAGATCTAGCCATTGAAAATGAGCAAGAAGTAGGTGGCGAACCAGTCGCAGACCTGCATATTAAGTATGCGCCATTAAAAGGCATTCATGTGCCTGAAGACCAAGTGCCTTTGGCCATTGACGAATTCCCAGCGCTAATGATTGCGGCTGCTTGTGCTACTGGGGTCACCACAATTACTGGCGCTGAAGAGCTGCGAGTAAAAGAGAGTGATCGTATCCAAGCTATGGTAGATGGACTCAGCGCTATGGGAGTCAGCATTGAAGGAACTGCTGATGGAGCCATCATTCAAGGTATGGGAGCCGATGCACAGTTTAATGCTGCGCATATTGTCACACACCATGACCATCGTATTGCGATGGCCTTTACTGTTGCGGGTTTGCGCGCTGGGGCCGAAATAAAAATTCTAGATTGTGCCCATGTTGCCACATCTTTTCCTAATTTTGTGGAACTTGCACGGACTGTAGGTATGGCGCTCGAAGAGGAATTTCAATTATGAAAAATGTCCCCATTATCACTATTGATGGACCTAGTGGCTCTGGCAAAGGCACGCTATGTAAATTACTTGCAGATCGCTTAGGTTATCATTTACTAGATAGTGGTGCGCTATACCGCTTAGTGGCTTTGGCTGCTGAGCACCATGGTGTGAGCGCAGAAAACGAGCTGGCTGTAGCTGATATTGCTGGGTGTTTAGATGTGCAATTTAAAGCCCATGGTGATGGTGTGCAGGTGGTGTTAGAAGGAGAAGACGTGAGCCTTTCAATTCGCACTGAGACCTGTGGTATGAACGCTTCCAGAGTCGCTAGTCTCACCTTGGTTCGTAAGGCTTTGCAGGAGCGGCAGCGTGCTTTTGCAGAATTGCCAGGTTTGGTTGCGGATGGACGAGACATGGGCACGGTAATCTTTCCAGAAGCCCCAGTAAAGGTTTTCTTAACAGCAAGCGCACAAGAACGGGCTGATAGACGTTATAAACAGTTGAAAAGCAAGGGTTTGAGTGCTAGCCTGTCGGACATACTGACTGATATTCAGAAACGGGACGAGCGCGACGAAAGTCGTACTGTTGCACCTTTGAAGCCTGCTGAAGATGCGTTAGTGATCGATTGCACCCACATGAGCATTCTAGATGTGGAGCAAAAGATACTTACATTTATTCATAGTAAGGGTGTTTTATAGCAACCTTACTTAACTTTAACTAACTAGAGGTCTTTCGAGACGCCCATACTGCAAAGCAGTTCTGAGCGTAGCGCCAACCTCATCGAGTATTGCCATGGGCGAAAGTTTCGCAGATCTGTTTGAAGAAAGTCTTCAGCAGGTAGAGATGAAAAAGGGTTCTTTGATTACGGGTGTAGTCATTGCTATTGATAGTGAAGTCGTCACAATTAATGTGGGCTTAAAGTCTGAAGGCGTGGTGTCACGCAGTGAGTTTCTTAATGCAGCTGGTGAACTAGAGGTTGCCGTAGGCGACGACGTGCTGGTTGCCCTGCAGGAAATTGAAGATGGCTTAGGCGCAACTCAAGTATCTCGTGAACGTGCTCGTGAAATGGAACGCTGGCATCAGCTCGAAAAAATCCAAACGGACGACCAAACTGTCACGGGTGTTATTAGTGCTCGTGTTAAGGGTGGTTTTAACGTTGAACTCGGTGGCATTCGTGCATTCTTGCCTGGCTCCCTTATCGACACCCGCCCGTTGCAAGATGTGTCTCATTTAGAAGGTGTGGATCTAGAATTTAAGATTATCAAGCTAGATATGTTACGCAATAACGTTGTTGTTTCTCGTCGAGCCCTGATGGATGAAGCCAACAAAGCACAACGTGCGCAAGTTTTATCTACTCTTGAAGAAGGTGCGGTAGTGAAAGGTTTTGTGAAGAACTTAACTGATTATGGCGCCTTTATCGACCTTGGAGGCCTCGATGGTCTTCTGCACATTACTGACATTGCTTGGCGTCGTATTAAACACCCGAGTGAAATGTTAACTGCTGGTGCAGACATTGAAGTTAAAGTGTTGAAATTTGATGCTGAGAAGCAGCGTGTGTCCTTGGGCTTGAAACAACTACAACAGGACCCCTGGACCAGCTTCACAGACACCTACCCGGTAGGGAGTCGGTTACCAGCCACGGTGACCACAGTGACAGATTACGGTTGTTTTGCTCGAGTGTCTGATGGTATCGAAGGCCTAGTGCATGCTTCGGAAATGAGCTGGATGAAGCGTAACTTGCACCCATCAAAAATGGTGTCTGTCGGTGAAGAAATTGAAGTGATGATTCTAGACATCAACGGTGAAAAGCGTCGTTTATCTTTAGGTATGAAACAATGCAGCGAAAGTCCATGGGTTGCTTTCTCGAAGCAGTATTCAGAGGGTGATAAGGTCTCTGGAAAGTTAAACTCTAAGACTGATTTTGGCCTATTTATTGGCTTAGAAGATGGTATTGATGGTCTCGTTCATGTGTCAGATGTAGATTGGAATAAGAGCGATGAGAGTTTACTGGAAGGTTTCCAGAAAGGCCAAGAGATTGAAGCTGTAATATTATCTATTGATACGGAACGCCAACGAGTAGCTCTGGGTATTAAACAGATGGCAGGAGATCCGTTTTCTGACTATGCAGCTGCTAATGCTAAAGGCGCGGAGGTAAACGGTACCATCGCAGAAGTGACTTCTGGGGGTTTGCTGGTTAACTTAGCCGAAGGTGTACAAGGCTTTTTAAAGCGAGGTGAGTTGGCTCAAGGCCAAGAACTAACAGACTTTAATGAAGGCCAAGCGATCACCAGTTTTGTTGCTAGCTTAGACCGCAAAGGCCGTTCTATTAGCCTTGCAATACGGGCCCAAGAAGCGGCTCAACAACGTGTGCAAATGCAAGAGCTGAACACTAAGTCGGTTGAATCCGAAGGCCCAACTACTATTGGTGACCTTATCAAGGAACAGCTCAAAAAATAATAAAAAAAGGATAGGCTATGCGTAAGTCTGAACTGATTGAGAATTTGATTGACCGTTTTGAAAGCGTTCCCGTAAAGAATGTGGAGCAGTCAGTTAAAGCCATTATTGACCATATGGCAGATGCTTTGGCGGCGGGTGATCGAATCGAAATAAGAGGCTTTGGTAGCTTTTGTTTGCACTATCGAGCACCCAGAACAGGGCGTAATCCAAAAACTGGTGATTCGGTAGAATTAGCGGCAAAGTATGTCCCCCACTTTAAACCAGGGAAAGAATTACGCGATCAGGTAAACGATAGTCTATAATAAGCTATCGTTGATAAAGGTTGGGCAGGCTTCAACCACCCTGATTAGGTAAAAGCACGTGAAATTTATTAAGGCTGTACTCTTCTTTGTCGTCACTATGGTGGCCTTGGTTGTTGGTGTGTTATTTAGCACACGCAATAGCCAGGCTGTTTCTTTAGATCTTATCTTTTTTCAATTACCCCCGATGAGTATGGCTATATGGCTTTTATTAAGTCTAGCCATGGGCATGCTTTTGTGTGCATTTATATATAGCGTCGTCACCTTTAAGTTGAAACGCCACAATGCTCAGTTGCAGCGCCAATTATCTAAAGCTAACCAAAGCCAATCTCTTAACAAGGTTATTTGATAAGTATGGACGCCTTTTTGCTTGTTGTATTAATTGCCGCCTTGGGCATTGGTTGGTGGTTAGGCCAAAGAGAAAATCAACAAAAACGAAACTCTCGACTGGGTTTACAAGCGGATTACTACCGTGGTCTGAACTACTTATTAAATCAACAAACCGATGAAGCACTCGATCTATTTATTCATGCGTTAGAAGTTAATCCTCAAACTGTTGAGACTCACTTAGCCTTGGGGAGTTTATTTCGCCGCCGTGGTGAAGTTGATAAAGCCATTCAAATTCATCAGAATTTATTATCTGGCAAAGGCTTAGATCAAGAGCAATTAATGTTGGCGAAGCTAGAATTAGCGCATGATTTTATCAAAGCGGGTTTGTTAGATCGGGCTGAAGAACTTTTACTTGATGTGGCGCAACAGCCAAATCAACAAAAAGCTAAGGCAACGGAACTATTAGTTGACGTTTATCAACGCGAGCAGGATTGGCATAAGGCCCTCAACGTAGGCACTGCTGCTAATGTGTCTGCCAGTGTCGACTTAGCCCAAAGGTTATCTCACTTTTGCTGTGAATTGGCAGAACAAGTATTACAACAAAATGAACACCAAGAATGTTTGGCCTACTTAAAGCGTGCTAAACGCCATAATGCTGACAACCCTAGAGTGAGCTTTTTACGAGCTCAGTTAAGCATGCAACAGGACAACTACACAGATGCCAAGCGGCACTTGTTGATGATGTGCCAACAAGATGTTCAGTTGGTACCTGAAATTATCCAACCGCTTCAGCTATGCTTTACTAAACTTTCTGATATAGAAGGGTGGAGGTCTTGGTTAAGCCAAACTATGTCACAACACCCAAGCACTAGTTTATTATTAGCTCAAGCTCATGAAATAGGTCAGCAAAATGGCTCTGACGCAGCAGCCTATGTGACAGAGAAGCTTCGGCAACGACCGTCTTTAAAGGGCTTTAATTACCTTATTGACCTCCATATGCAGTGGGCGTCTGATAATGCGAAAGATAGTTTACAGGTACTCAAGGGGCTTACAGTAGCGCTACAAAATAGTAAACCACAGTATCGTTGTAGGCAATGTGGCTTTGCTGGAAATTCGATGCACTGGCAATGTCCTAGCTGTCACCAGTGGGATAGCACCAAACCCATTTACGGATTAGAAGGAGAATAACTTGAAGCAAGATTCATCGATTGTTGTGGCTTTAGATTATCAGTCTGCAGACCAAGCAATCACGATGGCGCAGCAATTAGATCCAGCTCGCTGCCGCCTAAAGGTGGGTAAAGAGCTATTTACTGCTGCAGGTCCGCAGTTAGTTGATAAGCTTCAACAGTTTGGCTTTGAAATATTTTTAGATCTAAAGTTTCACGACATTCCTAACACTGTTGCCAAAGCAGTTCTGGTTGCAGCACGTATGGGGGTGTGGATGGTTAATGTGCACGCCAGTGGTGGAGCAGAGATGATGCAAACCACTCGAACTGCACTCAAAGACAAAGGGGGTCACCAACCCTTATTAATTGCGGTAACTGTTCTAACCAGTATGGATGCTGAGGGTTTAATCGCTACAGGTATAGATCAGTCCCCATCAGAGAGAGTTCTTTGGCTGGCCTACTTGACTAAACACGCCGGCTTTGATGGTGTCGTCTGTTCAGCCCAAGAAGCGGCATTGTTGAAGCGTGAATTAGGTCAAGAATTCAAATTGATTACGCCGGGTATCCGGCCACATTTTGCAGTAGTTGGGGATCAAAAGCGCATCATGACGCCAGCCCAAGCTATTGCAGCAGGTAGCGACTACCTAGTAATTGGCAGGCCTATCACTCAAGCGGATGATCCAATGAAAGCCTTGGAGCTGATCGAACAAGAACTTATGAATAAAGGATAAATGACCTTACCTAGCAGGTTTATTGTTATGTGCTACGCTTAGTGTGTCTCAAGGAATTCGAGACTCATCTTTTAATCAAGGAATAGATCATGAAACTAACTCGTCATATAGCCTTGCTGCTATTAACCATTTGCATTACTTTAGGGTCCTTTTCGCCCTTTTCTCTAGCTCAAAGTACTTTACCTATTAACATTAATACAGCCACTGCTGTTGAACTTGTTGAGGCCATAGATGGCGTCGGTGAGGTTAGGGCCGCTGCCATTATCGCTTTGCGTGAGCAGCTTGGGGGATTTGTTAATCTAGAACAATTGCTTGCTATCAAAGGCATAGGCGACACTACCCTGTCACGCATTCGTTCTATAATCGTGCTAGAGTAAGCGTCACTCACTCTATGATGGGTATGATGGCTTTGTACTTTGGTCATTGCACCTGTCACGTTTAACAGCAATAGTTGTTACGTATTTACAAGGACATTAACAATGGCCATGACATGGCAAGGTTTGTTAGCTGATCAGCGTTTTGGCAAGCCCTATACTGAAGAGCACCACCAAGGCCGCACTCCATTCCACAAAGATTATGATAGGCTAATATTCTCCAGTGCGTTTCGACGTATGGGACACAAAACCCAAGTCCACTCACTGTCTCATAACGACCACGTACACAATCGCTTAACGCATAGTTTAGAAGTGTCAAGCGTAGGCCGCAGCCTAGGTATTCAAGTAGGTCAAAGTTTAAAACATCAATCCCATTGGCCAAATTGGATAGAGCCCCATGACTTGGGTGCTATCGTGCAGTCAGCCTGTTTGGCCCACGATATAGGTAACCCACCGTTTGGCCACTTTGGTGAGAGCTCAATTCGTCATTGGTTTGCGAGCTATGCTCAGCAGGGAGGGATGGACCAGTTGAGTTCTGCGGAGCAGGCTGATCTGCTTAATTTTGAAGGAAATGCGCAGGGATTACGAACCCTTACACAGCTTGAATACCATCAGTTTAATGGTGGAATGCGCCTCACTTATGCTACTTTGGGAAGTTTTCTTAAATACCCTTGGTTATCAAATTCAACGCAGTGTGAACGCAAATCTAAGTTTGGCGCCTTGCAATCAGAAAAGCACATTCTAGCTGATATTGCTGGACGTTTAGGTTTGTTACAGCAAGCAGACTTTCAATGGTGTCGCCACCCATTGGTCTATTTAATGGAAGCTGCTGATGATATTTGTTACGCCATAATAGACTTAGAAGATGGTGTAGAGCTAGGTATGATAGATGAACAGGATGTGCTGGAATTGTTATCTCCCATTACAGGGCCCTTAGCCGTCCCCAAGCGAACTGCCATGGTTGACGCATATTACTCCACTCGCCGCCTGGCTTTATTGCGTGGCAAGGTTATTGATTATCTTGTGCAGTCTGCGGCCCATACCTTTATGCAGCATATACCAGCCTTATTAGAGGGGCAGCTAGAGGGGGACCTAATTTCCCATTGTGACCCTGTTACCCAGCAAATTATTGGTGATGCCAAAGCGTTAGCAAAAAACCGTATATTCCTAGCACCGGAACGCCATCGCACAGAGCTAGCAGCCTACTCGGTGTTAGAGAAACTACTTGATGGGTTTGTTCCTGCAGCCTTAGCTATAGACCAGCAGTCAGGTGACAAGCGGCTATCTTTTAAAGCAGAAAAGCACCTAGCATTGATGGGTGCCCACCGTCCTGAAAAGGGGGCAAGTGCGTATCAAGCGTTATGTTGTACGATGGACTTTATTGGCGGTATGACTGATAACTATGCTGTCGACCTAACACGCCAGCTGAGTGGGGAAATGAAATAAAACTCAGTTGTCAGAGGCTATAGTTGAAATATAATCTAAGATTAAGGGATAGATAACTAACGCAAGGAAGCGTCGATGTCTGATAATCCCATTTATACTCCTGTACCTCTTAAAAACGTTATTGCTCTGACAGACCAATTATTAGAAATTGCTGCTACGGCTGGTGCTTCTGATTTGCACTTGGAACCTTTGTTCCAAAGTATGCGTATACGCATGCGAGTTGATGGTCTAATGCAGTTGCTTAAACCTCCATTTGACCAGCTACCAGCCACCTTAGCAGACGCCATTGTGGTGCGTATTAAGCTACTATCAGAAATGGATATTAGTGAGTCGCGTCGGCCACAAGATGGCAGCTTTCAGTGGCAGCTAAATGATAAGCGGCTAGATATACGTTGCAGTAGTTTGGCAGGGCATTGGGGTGAGAAACTGGTGCTAAGATTACAATGGCAGCAACAAAATATTGATATTGCTCAGCAAGGCCTCTCACCCAAACAGTTACAGGTTGTTAACCATCAACTGAATAAGCCCCAAGGCCTTATCCTTGTGACCGGTCCTACAGGGAGTGGTAAAACAATGTTTTTGTATAGCTGCCTTAAACAAATCCAGGCACCGCATATCAACACCGTAAGTGCAGAAGACCCAGTAGAAGTTGTACTGTTGGATGTTCACCAAGTTGCAGTAAATAATGCTATAAACTTATCTTTTAGCCAAATACTCAGAGCTCTGCTGCGTCAAGACCCTGATGTCATTATGTTGGGGGAACTGCGTGATTTTGATAGCGCAGACGTTGCATTAAAGGCAGCACAAACAGGGCATTTACTACTCACTTCGATGCATACAAGCAGCCTTAGTGAAGCGGTACACCGCTGTCACGGATTAGGTGTGGATATGTTGGCCTTAAGTTACTGCTTGAGTTTGATTATTAACCAACGTTTAGTGCGTCGTTTATGTGCTCAGTGCAAACAGCCAATGACTGAGGTGCAATTAGCATCTATGAGCAGTGAAGAGTGGTTAAATGCAGTGACAACCTATGATCTTGGTTTTGGTGCAGTTAATCCTTGTTTACCTATAGGCTGTGAGGCCTGTCATGGTGGCTATAAGGGACGCTTTGGTGTATTTGACCTATTAGTCATGGATCAGTCAAAAAGAGACTCTGTTGCTCAGCGGCAAGTGCAGGAGCTAGAATTTGGAGCGGGGGTTCGCCGTCAAGGCTTGTGGCGCGTTCTCTCCGGCCACACTAGCATCGCTGAATTAAATCGAGTCACTTGGTAATGCGATTTTGGTGGCTATGGTATGGGTTGGATGCAAACCACGTTCAAAGTAGTGGTGCGCGACAGTGCTTAAACAGGCAACGATTATGCTTTGATTTGGCACTAGAAGGAATCCAACTAGACAGAGCGCAGCACTTGTGGCCTTGGCAGCGTTATTGGCCCAAGCGTATTGATGATAAGCACTTACAAAGCTTGTTAGGGCAATGGTCTCAGCTATTAAGTGCCGGGTTACCCTTATTGACCTGTATCACTCTGGTTTATTTGGAGCAGGCTTCAGGCCGCCTTCGTTATGAGCTTATACAACTTCAAAGTGCATTGCTCACTGGAGCAACTTTTTCTCAATCGTTATCCCTAAGTGGTATATTTCCTCCAACGATCGTGCAATTGGTTGCAGCTGGGGAAGCCAGTGGTGAGTTGGCTGATCTGTTAACCCAAGTCCATCTCCAGCAAACGCGCCAGGCCAATCTAAAGCGCCGCTTTAAGCGCAGTTTGTTTATGCCTTTGGTGACCCTATTAAGTGGTGGGGTAGTGAGTATGTTGATCGTTTATTGGGTGGTGCCACAAGTGGCTAATTTATATGCTGCTGGGTCTTATGAATTACCCGCTTTGACTCAGTGGCTGCTGACCTTTTCCCATACTGCCAAGGAGAATATGGGGAATATGTTAGTGACGTTTATATTGGCTTATATCAGTTTGAAGTGGCTCTGGTTTATACCCAACATACGAGTGAGGTTGGAGTGGGTATTGTGGCAGTTTCCAGGGATTGGCCGTTTGATGCACCTGCATAGTCAGGCTGACGTGTTTTTAGTACTCTCTCTAACATTTAAGGCTGGCGTACCATTATTAGACTGCCTAATGTTAGCTGCCAATGCCAGTTCCTGGCAGCATATATCTAGGGACCTGAAAAACGCCACCTTGAGGCTTCAGCAGGGTCAAAGATTGAGTCAAATATTAACTAACATGTCCTGGCAACCACAAGCATTACAACTGATCCGTGTAGGAGAGTCTGCGGGTGATTTAGCGTTGAGTTTTACCCAATTACAAGGCTATTATGAGGCCCAAGTCATAGGTCAAAGTCAATGGTTAGAGCAACTGTTAGAGCCCGTATTACTCATTGTGGTGGCGCTATTTGTAGGCCTAATTTTAGTGGCTCTGTACTTGCCGTTATTTCAAATGGGGCAAATGATGTGACTAGTCTCATGTACTGATATACTGGATCAGTTGATTTTTAGTGGGTTACATTAATGATAGTAGGCCTTACAGGTGGTATTGGCAGTGGTAAAAGTGCTGTGAGTGCCCAGCTTAAAACCCTTGGTATTTGGGTAGTTGACGCCGATCAGGTTGCCAGAGATGTGGTGTTGGTGGGAAGCCCTGCTCTTAAAAGTATTGCTGAACATTTTGGCGATCAAATACTACTTAAAAATGGCGCTTTGAATAGAGCTAATTTGCGCCAACAAATATTTCTTGATAAAGCCCAAAAGCAATGGTTAGAATCGCTACTGCACCCGCTTATAGGTGCTAGTATTAATGAGCAACTTAACGCAGGCTCCAGTATTTATACTGTTTTAGAATCGCCTTTATTGTTAGAAACATTACAGTATAAAAAAACAGATTTTGTAGTGGTTGTAGATGCCAGTGAAACGCTTCAACGACAGCGAGCTAGCAAAAGGGACGGCAACACACCAGCGCAAATCGACGCCATTATTAATAGTCAAATGCAACGAAAAAAACGTTTAGAAAGGGCCCACTGGGTACTGGATAATCAGCATGATCTAAGCCACCTGAGTAGTCAGGTGCTGCAATTACATCGCCACCTTTGCCATATAATGGAAGACCAATTATGAGTCAGTACCCTTGCCCAAAGTGTCAAAAAACACTCACTTGGAACCCCCAAAACCCCCACAGGCCCTTTTGCAGTGAGCGTTGTCAGCAAATTGACCTAGGGGCATGGGCCAGTGGAGATTATGCTATTGCGGGTGATGACCTGGAAAATGATTTTTCTAGTGCGTTGTTGGAATCTGCGGATCAACACGATTAGATCAAAACAAACGAAAGGAGTTAATCCTAAGTTTCATCTGCAATACTTAGAGTTTGAACTATGATTAAGGAGTATCCAAGTAATCACAGGAGCGTGATGTGTTATATGCTACGCAGATCCGCCTTAGTTCAGACATCAAAAAAATACACCGAGTGAGCGGTTTTTCTTTGCTAGAATTATTGCTTGTAGTGGCTCTGATTGGTATTTTGGCAGCTTTTGCAGTGCCTAGCTACCAAACTTATCTTCAGAAAACGCGCTTTATGGAAGTGGTACAACACACTCATGCTATCCGCGTTGCTCAGTCCGCTTGTTTATTGCAAGCAGGAGACAACGTTAGCGCCTGTGACACCTTTGGAGAGCTTGCTATGCCTGCACCCTTGGCCACTGATAATACCCAAAGTATTGGGGTTTCTGCTACCAGTGGTATTATCACTGGCACTGCCGCTGCAGCAGCTGGCGGCTATACCTTCACACTCTCTCCCAGTATAAATAGTAAAGGACTATTAACCTACACCGTGGGGGGTAGTTGTATATCAGCAGGTTTCTGTAAGCCTTGATATTAGTTAAATGCCTTATAATTAACTATTATCTGCTGCTTGTTTAGCTAGGTACTCACCATAGGTGCCGTGAAAATCAACAAGTGTTTGATGTTTTATTTCTAACACCCTTGTGGCTAATGAGGACACAAACTCGCGGTCGTGACTTACAAATATTAAAGTGCCATCGTAAGTTTTTAATGCTTTGTTAAGTGACTCTATAGCTTCCATGTCTAAATGGTTTGTCGGTTCGTCCATAATTAACACGTTAGTATCTTGCATCATCAGTTTGCCAAACAATAGGCGATTCTTTTCACCTCCTGAGCATACGGCTACTTTCTTTAGGTAGTCGTCTGCAGTAAAGAGTAAACGGCCCAGCATGCTTCTTACGGTCAGGTCGTCGTGCTTAGGTGTGCGCCACTGAGACATCCAGTCAAACAAGGTGAGTTCACTGTTGAATACGCTGGTACTATCTTGTGGACAGTATCCAAGCACAGCATTTTCAGACCATTTAATAACACCTTTGTTTGCTTTGAGTTGGTCCAATAGGCAGCGTAAAAAAGTGGTCTTACCCACACCATTTTCACCAATGACTGCTAGTTTTGAGCCCGCTTCTAAAATAAGTTCGCCATTATTAAATAAAGTCTCAGCTTCAAATCCGTGGCTTAACTGTTCTATCACCAATGCTTGGCGATGGAGTTTTTTGTGTGAGGTAAAGCCAATATAGGGGGACACACGGCTGGAAGCGATGACTTCATCTAACTGGATTTTTTCTAGCTTTTTCGCTCTTGAAGAGGCCTGCTTAGCTTTTGATGCGTTAGCAGAAAATCTGGCTACAAACTGTTGCAGTTCTTCACGTTCTGCACTTTTTTTGGCATTTGACGAAAGTAGCTGCTCTTGTATTAAGTTAGAGGCAGCGGTATAGGCTTCGTAGTTGCCAGCGTAAACACGCAATTCACCATAATCAATGTCAGCCATATGGGTGCATACAGAGTTTAAGAAATATCTATCGTGAGAGATGATGATCATGGTACTTCGGCGCTGACTTAATACCTCTGTCAACCAATTAATAGTCGTGATATCAAGGTTGTTGGTAGGTTCGTCCAATAACAAAATGTCAGGGTCCGCAAACAATGCTTGAGCCAACAGCACACGTAGTTTCCAGCCTGGCGCAACTTGAGACATTAGACCCCAATGGAAAGATTCTTCTATGCCGGCTTGGGTTAGAATTTCTGCGGCACGGCTTTCGGCACTGTAGCCATCCATTTCAGCGAATTCAACTTCTAACTCAGCGACCTTCATGCCATCTTCTTCGCTCATATCTAACTGGCTATAAATGGCTTCACGGTCTTGCTTTACCTGCCACAGTTTGGCATCGCCCATGATTACTGCATCAATTACAGTATATTCTTCAAAGGCAAACTGGTCTTGGCTTAAGGTTCCAACGGTGTCATTAGGGGAGAAGGAAACATTGCCAGCAGAGGGCGTGAGCTCCCCACTGAGTATTTTCATAAAGGTGGACTTGCCACATCCGTTAGCACCAATGAGACCATAGCGATTGCCATTGCCAAATTTAGCTGAAATATTTTCGAATAATGGCTTGGCGCCAAACTGCATGGTGATGTTCGCGGTAGTAATCAAGGGAATACGCTTTGTGCTGGTAGTGAAATTAGGGCGCGTAGTCTACCAGCTAGACACCTGTTAGGTCTAACATAACCAACCTTTTAATTCAGCTTCGTCTACTAATGGCTCAAGTAGGTCCCAGAGCTGTGGGCATCCTGTCTTTATCCGACTACCATTAACCGTTTTCACTTGCTCTTTAGTAATGCCATGGCTTTGCCAACTGTGCCCTTGATCATTTAAATTATGTATCAAAGGCAGTGCGCGATCTAACGCTTTAGCAAAACGAGCATCAGCACTTTTAGCAGTTTCAAACTCATGCCATAGGGCGATGTACTCATCACCCATATGGTTAGGCAGCATGCCTAAAATGCGTTGAGTGGCTGCAGCCTCTGCTTCTTCGTGCGCTGCGCCCACGGCGTCATAGACGATGACATCGCCAGTATCAATTTCACATAAATCATGGATCAAGAGCATGCGTAACACTCGATTAATATCCACAGGCTGTGCAGCATAGTCTTCTAACATAAGCGCAGCTAAGGTGACTTGCCATGAATGTTCAGCTGAGTTTTCATAACGTTTCATGCCCAACGGGCGAGTTTTTCTGAGTACAGCTTTAAGTTGGTCAATTTCTTTCACAAAACCGATAATCTTTATGAGTTCTTGCACAGTTACCCCTTAGGTGTTTTGTTTACAAAGCCATTGAGACCGCGTTGCGTCTGTGCATCCAGTAAATTGTTTACCATATGCTCACTGGCAAACACATAGGCTTGTTCTAATGCCATATTTAACTGAGGGTAAAACATTGCTTTGCCTGTAAGGACTGCTGCTCTGGCTTTTAGACTTATTTTCCTGGCCATTTCCCGTGTGGCAGCTGTAAGCTCATCATCTGTAACCACGCCATTGATTAGTCCTAGGGTTTGAGCTTTGTCTGCACTGATAAATTCCCCTGTTAATAACATTTCCATAGCGTGCTTTGGATGAATGTTGCGACTAAGAGCAACTGCTGGGGTAGAGCAGAACAGGCCTAAGTTAATGCCAGAAACTGCAAAGCGAGCACTATCAGATGAAATGGCTAGGTCGCAGCTAGCCACTAATTGGCAACCAGCTGCAGTTGCTATCCCCTGCACTTGAGCAATGACAGGAATGGGGCATGCCACAATGGATTGCATAAGGTGGCTGCACTGATGAAATAACGCTTGGTAATAATCTGTCTCAGCAGTGGCCTGCATTTGTTTGATGTCATGCCCTGCGCAAAAAGCTTTGCCTTTGGCCTTAATAATAATACAGGTGAGGTCTTCTTGTGTATTAGCTAGATCAATGGCCATCTGCAGATGGTGCATCATTTGTTGAGACAAAGCGTTGAA
>TARA_B110000908_G_scaffold20884_1_pt1 | contig 22478 bp, 24 predicted proteins | sample TARA_B110000908 | Tara Oceans TARA_B110000908 (sample SAMEA4398067) | marine metagenome | biome: Polar Biome; feature: [DCM] deep chlorophyll maximum layer (ENVO:01000326); material: water (ENVO:00002006), including particulate matter (ENVO:01000060) such as... | depth 36 m
AAGCGTGATTAGTCCGAGTTTCCAAGCGTGGATAAATTGAGCGCATGCTCAAGGATGACATGGGCGAGGTGATGCTTGGAGTCCTTTGGTGGTTGCTCAGTGTGGTCTGGAAAAACGAGTAAGATTTCGTTTTCGTTGACGTCAAAACCAATGTCTTTGCGAGAAACATCGTTGGCTACGACTAGGTCACAACCTTTACGTTCGAGTTTACCACGTGCGTTATCCTCCAGGTTTTCTGTTTCAGCAGCAAAACCGACTAAGACGCCCTTGTAGCCAAACTCGCTGCGGGCTGATCCAAGAATGTCTGGGTTTTTCACCAGTTTAAGAGTCATGGTGTCACCTGTTTTTTTGATTTTCTGCTGAGGCACAACGGCCGGCCGGTAATCAGCAACGGCGGCGGCAAAAATAGCGACATCGGATTTTCCGATCCAGTGCTCAACCGCATCATACATTTCTTGAGTGCTTTCCACTGGGATGTAATCTACCCGATCCGGAACATCCAGATTAGTGGGGCCGGAAATCAGGATGACGTGATGACCTGCCTTGGCTGAGGCCTCGGCGATGGAGTAGCCCATTTTTCCAGACGATTTGTTAGTCAAGAAACGGACTGGGTCGATCGCCTCACGCGTGGGGCCGGCGGTGATTAGGATGGTTAACCGGTCATTGGTCATTGGTTGACTGGTCATTGTTTGAGAATTTCCTCTGCTTTAGTAATGATGGCGGATTCCTCCATCAGTCTCCCAGGACCGGAGTATCCGCAGGCAAGCATACCTTCTTCCTCGGGGCCAATGAATTGGCAGCCGTCTTTTTCGAGCTGCTCGACGTTGCGTTGAGTAGCGGGGTGTTGCCACATTTTTCCATTCATAGCCGGGGCAATCAAGACAGGCGCGTGGGTGGCGAGGTAGATACTGGAAAGTGGGTCAGGTGCCAGGCCGTTGGCAAAGTTGCCGAGTGTGTTGGCCGTGGCAGGGGCTACGAGAAAGAGGTCGGCACGATCGGCCAGATCAATATGGCCAGGTTTCCACGCTTGTTTTTCATCCTCTAAAGAAATCAATACCGGGTTCCTCGAAATGACCTGCAGAGTGAGGGGGGTGATGAATTCCGCGCCCGATTGGGTCATCACGCAGTGAACATCGTGGCCGTTTTTGACGAGCTGCGAGGCAATGCCAGCCGCTTTGTAGGCAGCGATGGAGCCAGTGATACCTAGGATGATAGTTTTCATAACGGGTTTTAAGAATCAGGTGTTAGGAGTCGGGAGACTTTCAGCCTTTCTGCGAATACGAGCGATTTGAACTTGGCGTAATCTTCTTCATGCGTGCCGGAAAGCAAGTTATACTTGTACTTGGGCCAGTATTCGATTTCATCAAGTGCGTTTTTCATCCGCAGCGCGATGACTTCCTCGGAGTCTGTGCCTCTACCGGTTAGACGTCTCAGTAGTTCCTCTTCAGTAGGGGGCATGACAAAGAGATCAACCAATGCCGCCTGAATATCCAAGTCGGGGCAGTCACGCACTTGGTCAGCACCTTGCACATCAATATCCACCACCACATCAGTGCCGTCTGCGATGCGCACAAGGACTTCGGATTTAAGTGTGCCGTAAAAATTTTCGTGAACCTCAGCGTGTTCCAGAAATTCACCTGCCGCAACCTTGCTCTGAAATTCTTCACGCGTGAGGAAATGATAGTCGCGCCCGTCAATCTCACCTTCGCGTGCGGGGCGAGTGGTGCATGATGTAGAGTAGGCGGCCTCATTTTCATCGGCAAGCCGACGGCAGAGGGTTGTTTTTCCAGAGCCAGATGGCCCGGAGACTAACAGTAGTATTCCAGTGCGGTTGTTTGTGGAGGATTCCATCGTGCTGGTTTTGGTATTTGGAGATTAAAATTTGGAACTTAAGACTCTCGGGTCTTGCCCTTCAACATGGCTTCGATGAATGGGTCGAGGTTTCCGTCCATGACGGATGAGATATTGCCAGTTTCCTCGCCGGTGCGCAAGTCCTTGACCATCTGGTAGGGTTGAAAAACATAGGATCGGATCTGACTTCCCCAGCCGATTTCACCTTTGGCTGAGTATTCGCGGTCAGCTTCGGCACGTTGTTTATCTTCCTCGATCTGATAGAGCTTAGCCCTGAGCAGCGACCAGGCGTTTTCACGGTTGCGGAGTTGGGAGCGTTCCTGGGTGGAGCGGATCATGATTCCAGTCGGCTTGTGCTTAAGGATAACGGCAGTCTCCACCTTGTTGACGTTCTGGCCACCAGCGCCGCCTGAGCGAGCTGTGTTGATTTCCACATCGGTCTCGGGGATTTCAATGATGATATCCTTTGATATTTCTGGAGAGACATCAATGGCCGCGAAGGAGGTGTGCCGTTTTCCTGCAGTATCAAAGGGCGAGATACGGACGAGTCGATGGACTCCACGCTCGTTTTTCAAGTATCCGTAGGCGTAGGGGCCCTCAATTTTTAGAGAGGCGGCACGGCATCCTGCGCCGTCACCGTCTTGGTAATCGAGGATTGTGACGGTGAAGCCTTTATCCTCAGCCCAGCGGCTATACATACGCAATAGCATTTCAGCCCAATCACAGGCCTCAGTGCCTCCAGCTCCCGCTTGGATGCTGAGGTAAGCGTTGGTTATATCAGTGGGCTTATCGAGTAGGGTGATCAACTCGAATTTCTCAAGCTCATTGGAAATGGCTTTGTAATCACTGTTCGCCTCGCGGGCGAATTCCATGTCATCGGTCTCTTTGGCGAGCTCGATGACTTCGTCAAGATTGGCGGCCCTATCTTCAAGAGCTAGAAATGGGTTAAGCCTGCCTTTAAGTAGATTCGCTTCCCCTACGATGCCTTGGGCTTTATCGGGATCGTTCCAGAAATCGGGACTGGTCATGATCTGATCAAAGTCTGCGAGTCTGTTCTTGATGTCTGGGACGTCAAAGATACCTCCTGAGTTCGGACAGGCGGCTCTTGAGAGTCCCGGTGTCCAACGCCAGGAGGTCAGCGATGTTCTGTTCACTCATACGTGCGCGAGTGATAGCGGCTAAGACTCAAGTTTCAAACTCCAAATACCAATTTCATTTGGCTGTAATTGGCTCAAGAGGCAATTTGTTATTTCGTGTTGAAGCAAAAGCATCCATGATCCGGCCGAGGCATGGAAAAATCGACAGGTATTATCATCCGACTAACCAAACTGACAGAGACGAGTTTGATCGTCCACTGGTGTACGGAGGAGAATGGTCTGATCAAGACGGTTGCCAAGGGTGCTAGACGCACCAAAAGTCCTTTTTCGGGGAAGGTGGATCTGTTTTTTGAAGCCGAGATCAACTGGGTAAGGAGCCGAAAAAGCGAGTTGCACACCCTGCGAGAAGTCGCTGTGGTTGATTTCCGAGAGAATCTCAGGAAACGCTACGCCGATACTGTAGCGGCGTCCTACTTCGGCGAGCTCTTGTCTCATGTCGTTGAGCTGGATCACCCAGTGCCCGAGCTCTACGATTTGCTCCAGCGTGGGTTGGCTTACCTTGGAGCTGAGGGCGCTAACAAGCGAGGGATACTTCATTATGAGCGTGAAATGGCCCGACTTCTTGGGGTTGCTCACGATCGAACCAGTGCCGCGTTGGCCATTGAACAAGCTTTTGGCAGCCTGCCGCGTGGTAGATCAGCCTGTATGGATGTGGTTGGGGGGTGATTGCTGCTCTGATTTTCGCTGGCCATATGTGGATAGATGGTGTCTATTGAAGGGGAGCTTGGTGATAGTTGATCATGACTACATGGTTATCGACACCCGTTTAATTACCCCTACGTATACCTATGGAATCAGGAACAGCCAATTTACTGAACATGCTTCAGGATAGAGTAAAAAAACTCTGCGAAGATGGCAAATGGGACGAAGCCATGCACGTAGCGACAGCTGCTGTGGACAAGGGGCGTGCTACATTGGACGATGATGAGCGGAGTGTAGAAGAGCTATCCGCCGCACTCGAGGTCAAGGGCGACTTCCTCCGTCAGTATGGTTATTTGGAAGATTCTCGTATGGCGTATCTTGAGGCGCTGGAGTTACTAGAGGGGAACGAAGCCAAGACCGAGGCTTTGGCACGTATCAGCGCCAGTGTCGCGGTGGTTTACGATTCCGATGGCAACGAGGATGAGGCGATCACTTTTTACAAGCGTAGCATCGATTTATTTGAACGCATGGACCCTCCATCGGTGCTCGATGTAGCCGACCTGTGCAATAACCTTGCCTATATTTATAAAAGCAGAGGAGACTTTGATACGGCGGAGAATCTTTACCTCAAAGCACTCCAGATCTACCATGAGTCATTAGGTGAGAATGACGAGGAGACAGCGGCCATCTGTAATAACGTTGGAGCCCTCTATCTTGCAGCCGGTTATTATGAGCAGGCACGTGAGATGCACATGATGGCCTTGGAGGCTCGCCGCGCTACTTTTGGTGAGCACCATCTTGAAACAGCCCAGTCGCACGCGAATCTGGCTCTGGCTCTGTGTGAAACAGATGAAAAAGAATGGGCTAAAAAACATTTCCAGAACTCTCTGAAAATCTACGAAGACAAGGTGCGGGAAGCTCCTATGGACTACGCAACAGTTTCGTCGAACTTCGCTGAATTCCTACGCGGAATGGGTGACGATAAAACGGCGACCGCAGTTGAGAAACGCGCGGGAAAGAAACTCAAAAAGATTTCCTGAAATCTAGCAGTTATTTTAGCTTTGAGTCGGGAACGTTTCTCGTAAAAGCCACCTTCTGATAAGGTCTTTGTTATTGGTGAGATTACCAATAACTCGGTAGCGAGAATCCTTGATCGACTTTGCCTCTGATCGCGATTCGGTGACAACCCGACTGTGTACACCGCCCGAGTGAATGAAGTTTAAGCCTTTGCTGTTGTTCACTAGAAAACCTACGTGCTGGTCGAGCCCGATGATGTAGATACCATGTTGACGATTTCTAACCGACTGCATGTAGTCCTCGTAGTCGACTCCTACCTTGATCTGTAATTGATCGCGTGGGAGGAATGTCCTCAGGATGTTTTGTGATGGTTGCTGTGCAAGTTTGATGCGTTGTACTTCAAAGCCCGCATCACGCATTACGGTGGAAACAAAGTACCCGCAGGCTATTTTACCATCGCCTGGAGTGGAGGCTGTGCCGTTGTAATCCCACGGTGTGCCGAGCCAGCAGAGCATAAGTTCAGGCATGGTAATCTCAAGGAAGTTCTTAGTGCTCACTAGAACGGCTTCGCGCTCGGCATTGTTTTTGGCCTTCCTGTATTGAGTAGCCAGTTTTTTCCGGTGGTAGTCTATTTCATCAACCAATACCGCATAGGTTTCAGGATTCGGGGTGGGTGCTACATCGTTTTCGACCTGTTCAGAGTCTGTTCGTAATTGTGCAATTTCATCCCAATAGAGCCATGAAGCACCTCCACCTAGTAGAAGAAGGGCAACAAGAATTATGGAAATCTGACGCATTGAACAGAGGGGGGATGTGGTTACGTGCGGCTTTTAGTTGGCCGCCATTAATGACTCAATCTCGTCAGCTTCGATGGGGATGTTAGCCATGAGGTCGAAGTTCTCATCCTTGCCAATGAGATAATTATTTTCCAGTCGAACGCCCATGTTTTCATCAGGGATGTAAATTCCAGGTTCGATCGTGAATACCATACCCACGGCAAAAGGTTCGTTAGCTGGGGAGACATCATGGACATCGAGTCCTAGATGATGTGATGTTCCGTGCATGAAGTATCTTTTGACTAACGGTTTGGTGTCGTCTTGCTTGGAAGCCTCTTCAGCATCAATGAGTCCCAGCTTGATAAGCTCTTCCTCCATGAATCCAACCGCTTTTTTTTGATAATCCACGAGCATCATGCCAGGTCGGAGGATATCGTTACATTTCCTCATCACAGCGAGCACAGAGTTGTAAACGGCTCGCTGACGATCGGTAAATTTGCCATTCACTGGGATGGTGCGGGTCATGTCTGCGTTCCAGTTACCATATTCAGAGGCGACGTCCATGAGCAGCATGTCGCCATCCTGACAGACCTGATCGTTATCGTGGTAGTGTAGCACGCAGGCATTTTTACCGCTGCCAATGATGGGAGAGTAGGCAAATCCCTTGGACTTTTTGCGCAGAAACTCATGTATATACTCGGCTTCAATTTCCCACTCAGCCACGCCCGGTTTGACAAAACCTAGAATACGACGAAATCCAAGTTCTGTAATGTCACAGGCCTTCTGCATCATTTTGATTTCCTCCGCATCCTTGGTGCATCGTAATCGATGCATGTGCGGAGCCAGGCGTTCATACTTGTGGAGTGGATAGGCGGCTTGGCACTTTTTGATGTAGCGAGCGTCACGTGTCTCGACCGATATTTCAGCCCTTAGATACTCATTGGTATTGAGGTAAATATGTTCTGCCTGTTGGATGAGGCGGTGCAGCATTTCATCTAAATTGTTAGTCCATTGCACATTTCCAACACCAGAGAGTTCCGTCGCTTGTTCCTGGGTGATTTTTGCCCCCTCCCAGATAGCTATGTGTTCGTTGGTTTCACGGACAAAAAGGATTTCACGATCTTTTTCATGATGAGCATCAGGGAAAAGCACCAATACGCTTTCCTCCTGATCAATCCCACTGAGGTAGTAAAGATCCGTGTTTTGTCTAAGTGCCATGGTGGCATCCGCATTGGTAGGCATCACATCATTGGAGTGAAAAATCGCAATACTATTGCCCTTAAGTAACTCAGCCAGACGGGCACGGTTGCGGACAAAAAGTTGTGGGTCAGCAGGATCAAATCTCATGACTTAGATATCAACCGACATCATGCCAGCCTGCAACTACAAAGCACAAGTAAGTAGTGATAGGCTAGCCTCGACCCCATCCTAGTTTTTGACGAAGGGTGGTGTAGAAATTCCGACCCTCTAGGCGTAGAAGTGGTAGCGCGTGTCCCTCCTGCTCGACTCGAACTCGGTCGCCTTTGCTGATTTCCACAATATCCCTGCCATCGACAGTAAACAGCATCGGGCACTCAGCATCATCAGCCGGCGCTAATTCCACCGTTGAGCTGTCGGATACTACTAGTGAGCGATTACTTAGGCTGTGTGGGCAAATGGGAGTAATCACAAACACTTCGGCATTTGGCGCGATCAATGGCCCACCAGCTGATAGCGAGTAGGCCGTGGAGCCCGTGGTTGTGGCGACGATCAATCCATCCGCCCGATAGTGGTTGAGCAGTTCGCCGTCGACCCAGGCATCGAGCGAGACCAATCGACCGGTCTGGCCACGCGCAAGCGTGATTTCATTTAAGGCTCGGAAACTTTGCTCACTGCCATCGGGTGATGTGATCGTGGCACGCAACTGCATGCGTTTGATTAATTTGTAGTTTTTATTGGCCACCGCGTTGGCAAAGATATCGAGTTCATCATCGGTGCACGTGGTTAGGAATCCGAGCGTGCCAATGTTGATTCCAGCCACAGGAATATTGGCAGGCCCGAGTTGGTAGGCAGCATTAAGCATGGTGCCATCTCCACCTAGGACCGCGATTACATCGCAGGTTTCACCCAGTTCAGAGGCGTCCACACCATTAGGGGCGTTGACGATCTCTGCCGTGACTGTTTCCAGCACGGGGGTAAGCTTCTCCTTTTCCAGAGCTTTACAGAGTTCCTTAATCGTCTTTTTTGCCCCGGATTTATGGGGGTTTGCGATGATACCTACTTTCACGTGGGAGATGATAGATTGATTTTGCAAAAGATACAGAGCAAATCGAGACGAGAATCAGGCCGATTTTACTGACTTGAAGTATTTTTAATATTATGATAATCAGATTACATGAAATATGTAAGGTTTTTACTGATTGCTGTGGCTCCAGCGATGTTTTTGTCCATGGTATCATGTGATAAAGTCACGGATTTGACAGCTAAGGCAAAGGGTCTCTTCTCGGATGATGAGGACTCAGATTCTGCAAAATCTGTTGCAGTAGAGAAGGTCGATGAGAAAGCGGGAAAAGAAATCATTGCCTCTGAGGCGCGTCTGGTGGTGGTCGAATTTTATTCAGACACCTGAGGCCCTTGTAAAACGCTCGCTCCCGTGTTGGAGCGACTCGCAAATGCTAACATTGCAAAGGTAAGGGTCCTCAAGGTTGATGCCGGAGCCAACCGGAACTGGGCCCAGAAACTAAATATTAGAGGGGTTCCTACGACCCAGTTTTACCGTGGAGGTATAAAGCTTCATGAATTCGGTGGATCCTATCCAGAGGCTCAAATACAGAAGAAGTTCGATCAATATACCGCAACTGCCGGTAAACCTGCTACCCCAGCGAAGCCAGCGATACGGCCAATGCCTAAGAACTGGTTACCTCCTGGCATCAAGAGGTCAAAAACAGGGGATGACCCATTGAAGCAAAAACCTGTGATCCAAAAGGGGAAACAGTAATATTTACAGTCAAAATTGGTACAAAGCCCCCTAAGTACACGGTTGACCCCTTGGGTCTAAGTGGCTAGCGTCCGCGCCTCTTGAAATCATGAGTGCGGAAGAAAAAAACTACAAGGACACCCTGAGCCTACCCGACACCACTTTCCCCATGCGTGGGGATCTGGTGAAAAATGAACCTCTGCGTCTCGAGCGCTGGAATGAGCAGAATCTGTATCAGCAGATCCAGCAACGCCGTAAGGACGAGGGAGCTCCACGTTTTATTCTGCATGATGGTCCTCCATTTGCCAATGGAGACGTGCACATGGGAACAGCGCTGAACAAGGTGCTCAAGGATCTTGTTTTAAAATCGAAGACGATGGCTGGCTTCGAAACCCCTTTTATCCCAGGTTGGGACTGTCATGGCCTTCCGATTGAATTCAAGGTGATGCAGGACGCTCGTGATGAAGAACCTGCGGAAATCCGCCGCCGTTGCGAGGAATTCGCACGTGGCTGGATCGAGACCCAGAAATCGTCGTTTAGACGGCTTGGTGTGCTCGGCGATTGGGAAAACCCCTACCTCACCCTGGACCCCGCTTACGAATCTGATATCATCCGCACTTTTGCTACGATGATCGAGAAAGGTCTCGTTTATCAGTCGCAAAAACCAGTCCAGTGGTCTTACGGCGCCAAGACAGCCCTCGCCGAAGCCGAGGTCGAGTATCAGGATAAAAAATCCATCGCGATTTTCGTGAAATTTGATCTCTCCTCGGCATCACTTCAAAAGCTCACTGATCACTGCACACTGTCCACTGATCACGTAAGTTTTGCCATCTGGACAACCACTCCTTGGACGATCCCCGCAAACCTAGGTATCGCGGTGCACGAGCGTCTTAATTATGTGGTAGGTCGATTCACCAAAGAGGAAACTCCTGATCAAAATATCATCATCGTTCGCGAGCTGCTTGAAGAATTTCAGGAGAAGACCGGCCTTACCTTGGTAGAAGAACTCGCTGAGATCAAAGGCTCCGAGCTCGAGGGCCTCGAAGCCCAACACCCATTCCTTGAACGTAAGTCCAAGGTCATTCTCGCACCATTTGTTACTACTGAAGCCGGAACGGGTGCGGTGCACATTGCACCTGGTCACGGAGCAGATGACTACTCTGCGGGCATGCAAAACGGCCTCGCTGTGCTTTCTCCTGTTGATGACGACGGTAGGTTCACCGAAGAGGTTGGTGTGCCTGAACTTGTGGGCCTGCACGTGATGGAGAAAAATGAAGGAAACATTGGTGTTCTCCGTCTCCTCTCTGCCAAGGGTGCTCTCCTAGGAAAAGAGAACTACAAACACTCCTATCCACACTGCTGGCGCTCTAAAACACCGATCATTTTTCGAGCCGTTGAACAGTTCTTCATCAGTATCGAGGACTTGCGCAAAAAGGCTCTCACCGAGATCGACGAAACTACCTGGCTTCCCGCTTGGGGGCGTAATCGTATCCGAGGAACCGTTGAAGCCCGTCCCGATTGGTGTATCTCACGCCAACGCACTTGGGGTGTGCCTCTTCCTGTTTTCTTCGATAAAAATGGCGAGGTCATCCTCGACGCTGCCGTCTCTCGGAAGGTTGCCGATTTGGTAGAGCAAGAGGGGACTAACATCTGGTTCGAGCTCACTGATGCCGAACTAGCTGCTCGTCTTGGCTTACCCGAGGGTAGCACTAAATGCCGCGATACCCTTGACGTCTGGATCGATTCTGGCAGCTCACACGTCGCCGTGATGGATCGCCACCCCGAGCTTTCACGCCCTGCCGATCTCTACCTTGAAGCCACCGACCAACACCGCGGATGGTTCCAGAGTAGCCTGATGCTCAGCATTGCCGTTACCGATAAGGCACCTTACAAATCCGTTCTCACCCACGGCTTTGTGGTTGATAAAGATGGGGGTAAGATTTCCAAATCTGCCGCCAAGGCGAAAGGTAAACCTACCGACGCAGCGCACTTCTACAACAAGTATGGAGCTGACATCGTCCGCCTTTGGGTATCGTCTGTCGATTGGCAAACGGAAGTCCCATTCGGTGAAGATCTTTTCAAACAGATCGCTGATCCGTATCGCCGTCTGAGAAACACATTCCGTATTCTACTAGGAAACCTCGATGGGTTTGATCCTGAGAAGGACAGCGTGCCATTTGCAGATATGCCACTGCTAGATCGTTGGGTGCTCGAACGTCTTGATGCGGTGATCACCGAGTGCACCGTGGCTTATGAAAACTACGAGTTCCGCAAGGTGTTCAATAGTATCAATACCTTCTGTTCCAACGATCTGAGTGCGCTCTATGTGGATATCACCAAGGATCGTATGTATTGTGATTCTATCGATAGCCCGCGTCGCCGTGCTACCCAGACCGCCATTTCCGAGGTCTTTATCGCGATCACCAAACTCCTAGCTCCAGTTCTCGCCTACACCGCAGACGAAGCTTGGGAACATTGTCCGTTTACCGAAGGTAGCGTGCACACGCAGGATTTCCCGAAGGCATCTCAATCATGCCGCGAAGCTACAGAAACGGTTGCCGAGCTGCTTAAACTCCGTGACCAGATTCAGCAGAAAGTCGAAGAGCAGGTGCAAGCCAAGGCATTCAATAAAAATAACGAGGCTGAAGTCACCGTTCCAACTCCAGAAAAGCCTGAACTTCAGTCGCTACTAAAAGACCGAAGCTTCACCACCGAGTTCTTTATTGTTGCCGATCTACATCTTGGCGATGATTTCGCAGCCAAGAAGACCGAGCATTCTATGTGCCCACGTTGTCGCCGCTATGAACCACTAGTCACTGACATCTGTCAGCGTTGTAGTGATGTGGTCTAACATGAAATCGACATGACTGAAGCCCTTTCTCCATCCGTATCTAAAGCAAAGATCATTAAGCTCTTGCTGGTGCTGACTTTGCCACTCTACATCCTCGATCAGATTTCGAAGTGGTGGGTGGTGATGAACTTCAAGCTGCCTTTTGTCGTCCACGAGGGGGAGAAATACTTCGTGGCAGAAGACACCCGACCGGTCATCGAGGGCTTCTTTAACCTTGTTCGTAGACACAACCAGGGAGTCGCGTTTGGGATCGGAAATGGTACAACATGGGCACCCGTCGTGTTTCTCTTTGTGCTGGTGATCGCCCTAGGACTGATTTTATTTTTCTGGAAACGAGGGTCGTTTGCCGGCCCCTCGCGATGGTCAGCGCCTTTGCTAGTTTCTGGAATTCTTGGTAATCTTACTGATCGCTTGTTTCAGGGTTTCTGGCTGGAGCCCTACAAGGACGGAAGTTTTTGGGAACGACTAGGCCAGGGCTACGTTGTCGATTTTCTCGATTTCAAACTACCTCTCTACGATAAACTTGTGCCATCAAGTCGTGGACACTGGCCGGCGTTTAACGTGGCCGATAGTTGTATTACTATTGCGGCAACGCTTCTTTTCTTTACCGCGATGCTGGAGATGAAAAAAGAGTGGGCTGAGAAGAAGGCGAGTAAAAAATAGATGGCGTCATTAATCGAGTGATCGAGCCTTGAGTCTGCGAGCTTTGAGTCTGCGTGGTGAAAAGTCTATCATCACACACGTGAGAGCTCCCCGTATACACTTCTTATCCAACAGCTTAACTAGATTGACTCTGATGCGTTGCTGCGTCTGGTTAGCAGTTAGTGGAAGCATTGATGCGCAGAGCACACCCACAGATGGAGACAGTTCTCTCGTTCCGCCGGCGCCCCAGAATCACGTTCTTGACGTTGCTGATCTATTTCGTGAACAGCCCGAAACTCTCGTAGAGGTTCAGGAAAGCTTACGGAAGATGGAAAAAAGATTGTGGATACCCCGTTTACCTCTCCATTTATTATAACGTTTATGACGGCAACCTCTAGGCTCGCGCCAATTCTCTACACAAGGGGTGGATAGGTGAGTCAAGCCGTGGCATGGTGATTGTTTACCAGCTCGACCCTGTGGTTTCAGGAAACAACCCAGCGGTAGCCTTTTACAAAGGATCTAATCTCGATTCTGATCTGACCAGTGAAGCGAAGACTCGATTAATCTCCGGTTCTGAGGTCGAAGCTATGTTGAAAAGGGTCTTTGGCAACGTGAAGGAAACAAAGGAAGATCATATCCCGTTTATCAGTTCATTGGTCTATGGAATCGAAAGCGAGATTTCCAATTACCATGAGGTTCATCCTGCTAGCTGGTCGGATAAGGATAACCTCAAGCTCATGGCCGTTTTTCTCGGCGTGATCACCGGCCTGGCATTACTGGGAATACTTCTCTGGAAGCTGTTTTCACGCGCTGATGCGAAGTCAAGTAAGGTGCACTATTTCCCTGATGTTAGATTCGGTCGCCGACTCGAAGCACCTTTTGGCGGAGGTTGGGTTAGCGAGAAGACTTTTGTTCCCGCCTCATCGCGGCGGTAACTTTTCTGCCTCTATTGGGTAGGAAGGCAGAAACTCCGTAAACAACTGGGTATGCAATGATACTGAGGATGATGCCCATCGCGAGGAACCCGACCGTGAAGCTTGCCATGTTGAGTGTGACTCCAAATACGGTCTTTTCCACATCCATGATGTGCAGCGTAAAGTGGTCGCTTTTGGACCTTATCCAGTCGCCAAACTTTTCCTGTGAGAGCCAGATGGCAACTTGGGTAAATGGATTGCTGATCCAGCAGACGGCCATAGCGATTGGGATGTTGGCCTTAGCTCTGACGCTGGCCAGGCCAGCCAGTAGCATCTGAAACGGGATAGGTAGCATGGCACAGAAGATACCGATCGAAAGGGCCCCCGCCACGGAGTCACGACACGGATGCCAAAGGTCTCGTTCAAAAAGAGGCTTGGTGAGAGCCACGAGCCAAGGACGTTTGCGGATATGCGGGTGCCGGAGGTAGCGGTATGCTCTCCTGACCATTCTTAGATATTTGCGTTTCATGCGGTCTTCACCCAACTCACTCAAGGGCTGAGAATTGTCTCTTACAATAGATTGATTTGTAGTCCCTAGATCGCCCGTGCGAGTGTGATTTCATAGGGTGATTCCATAGGCTACATATCACAATACGAAAAAACCCGCCGCTGAATTTCAGGGCGGGCTTAAAAAAATATCAAAGGACTTAGTAGATTACCACTGCTGAGTGCGCGTGTGATAATAACTCTCAGCACCCAAGGTAGGAGGGAATTCGGAAAGTCCATCGTGTGAGTTCATCTCAATGCGAGCATCAGCTCCGCCCTGCTCATAGGGTGGCTTGAATGTGCCTTTGTAAGTAGGGGAGTGGAATGTTACTAGCTCGTAAAAACCGTAACCAAGACGCTTGAATGCGCGGCGGCCACCGTCAACGGCACCGTAAGTGTAACCGGTTTTACGACCATATTGGTTGTTTTTGCGGAAAATCTGCTCAGGAACTTCAACGATACCGTAAAGAATGTTGCTGATGGCACGGCCAAGCTTACGGGTGGATGTGTAAGTGGAGCCCGGAGGCGCCTGAATGTCTGCCATTACACCTGTGGCGGTGAAGACAAGTGCGGCTGCGATCGTAAGTGCTTTTTTCATCGTGAAAGTATAGTGAATGCCAATCTTCGGGCTGGCAATGGAAAAATAGAGATTTTTCTAGGGGATTGAGATTGTAAATACAGGGTCGGAGCGGATTACTTGTGTCGCGCTAGTTTCCTTGATAACTCTTCACCTTGCTGATAGCTACGACGGCTGCAATAAGGAATAGTTCACCGCGTGCGAAAATTTTGGTATCGATGCCGACGCCTGAGAAAAAGGCACCCATTTCCACGCCAATGAAACCACTGCCAATGATGAGGGTAACTCCCGCAGCCTCTATCCGACCTTGATAACGTGGGTCAACGCCGGCGGTCCATTCGTTGACACTATCGAAAATAGCCTGGATGTCAGTGCCGTGGTAGGTGACTGAAGCGATATGCCAAAAAAGCCCCAACGTATTGCTACGCTAGGGCTTTTGTTGAAGGGATTTAAAATTAATGATTATTCGTCATCTTTGTCTTCATCTTTATCTCTGCCGCCGCTTTCGCGGATACGGCGCTCAACAAATTCTTTAGCTTGCTCTGCTTTATCGATGATGATGTCGTCTTTGTCCTCGGTGAAAAACTCAAGCACGGGGATGGCCCACTCGTGTTTTTGGTTGGCCATACCTCGGATGATTTGCAATTTCTCACGCTGAGTTTGAGCCGAGCCAGCAAGCATTCGCCAGAGGTCACCAAGGTCTTCGGGGTTGCGTTTGCGGCTGATACGTAGGAATGAGTATGCAGAATCAAATGTCTTTTGACGTAGCTTCTTGTTTTCCGTATCCGAGATGAAATCGGTGAGGGTCTCAAATTGACTATCGTCAACCCAGCGGCCAAGTGAGGCAATGGCAGCATTTTGCATCGCTTCACTGTCGGACTTGAGGGACTCATTAACGACCTTACTAGCTTGCTCACCACCGGCGGCACCGAGTAAACGGAGCAGCGCGTATTTGGCGGAGTCGTCAACGGCAGATTCATAGGAGCCCATGATAGAGGCACCGAATTTATCTTTGTTTTCAGATGATGAAACCAGATCGGATGCTGCAATCTCTGCGGCTGACCTAATGCTGTCGGCCTCGGCATTGTTGATCAGGCTGAGGAAGTCTCTGAAATACTCGTCGGCATTGGTTCCCTTGGCTGATGCCTGAGCGGCCTTGATGGCTTGCACAGCAGCACTTACTTCAGTGGTCTTTTTGGCGTATTCAAGAAGTGGAGAAATGTTGGATGGGTTTTTACGGCGTGCCATCACAAACTTGAACAGGTCAGAACGAAGGCTTTCGGGCATTCGTGTGTTAGTAATGTAGTCCACGATGATTGGGTCAGCGTCAAACCCTTTACCTTTGGCAAAAGCGAGGCACTTACGCAGGATGACTCGCTTTTTGTTGTCCTCCATACTCGATGACTTGTTGAGCAATGCGCTAAGTTCATCCTTGGACAATTCCAAGCCGTCGTCGAGTTTACCTTCTTCCTCAAGCTTGGCGGCACGCTCCATCAGAGCGTTATAGGCTTCTGCTTCGGCACGGTCTGCGCTAAGGCTGACCATGACAATAACAGCCACGGCGACCACGAGTGCAAGCATGCCGATGACGGCGTATTTGGCTCCAGCTGGCATGCCTTTCTTGGTGCTTACTACGGCTACCGGAACGGGAGCCATTCCTGGTGTTGGCTGTGCAACCGGTGCGGGTTGTGTTGGAGGTGCCGTTGGTTGGGCCGCTTCTGTGATGGAAATTTGTGGTGTGGTTGCTGGTGCGGCGACTTGTATAGGAACGGTAGCTGGAACTGTAGGTGCAACGGGGGTGAGGGTTGGTTGCACGACTGTTGGAGTCGGTTGGACCGGCGCAGGCTGCACGGCAGGCTGTGGAGTAATGGCAGGTTGAATAACCGTTGGCTGAATAACCGTTGGTTGAGGGCCCGTACCTGATTGAGGGGCTTCCGTGACGTTCTGAGCCTTGGTATGAGGGCTAAGTGCAGCATCGGGCGGCAAGATTGTCTGAGGAGCTGTTGCCGATCTAGCAGGTTCTGGTGTAGGCTCTACCATAGGTGCAGGGGTAGGTGCAGGCGCTTGTAGTGAAATTGGTTGAGGTGTAACAGGCACGGTAGGCTGAACGGGCTGGACCGGCTGAACGGGTTGCACAGGAGGCGCTGCAGCGACAGGCGTAACTGGCGGAGCGGGTTGGGACGGCTGAACTGGTGGTTGGACCGGCGGTGCTGGTGGCTGGGCGGGCGGCGCTGGCTCTGCGGGCGTGTCAGCAGAACTAGGAAAGATGAATTGGGGTTTTCCTGGTGCGTCGTCTGGTGTGTTTGGATCAGGTGCAGTCATGGTGATTGGTTGGGTTGATTGTTTATCGAGAATGAGAAATCTTTCGAGGGCTTCACGAGAATCTTTTGGTCGGTCGTCCATGTAGCGTTCAAGGTGCCACATAATCCAGTCGGCTCCCCACTGGGGAATATCTGGTCGAACCTCACTGAGGGGGGTGACGTGATGTTGGAGGTGGCTGGCCATGACTTGAGCCGCTGTATCTCCAGTAAACGGATACTCGCCGGTCAGTGCGTAGTAATAGAGGCAGCCCATGGCATACATGTCGGTGCGCTTGTCAAGCGGAGTGCGCTCAAACTGCTCTGGGGCCATAAAGAAAATCGAACCAAACACCGCGTCACCGTGGTCGATGGTTTGTAGTGAAGGTGTGGTGGAGAATTTCGCTAGACCGAAATCCACGATTTTAACCTGGAATTTACCCGAGGGAAGCCAGCAGACCATCACGTTACTTGGTTTTAAGTCACGGTGAACAAGGTCGAGGTCCTGCGCAGCAATCAGAGCTTCCTGCGTCTGAAGAGCCACCTCACGTGTATCATCCCAAGTCAATGTGCCGCGCTCGACCATTTCATCCAGGGTCCTTCCATGAATTAGCTCCATAACAACATAAGGGCCATCGGCATCGACCCCTGCATCGTAGACGGTTACAATGTGTGGGTGCTGCACTGAAGAAAGCGCCGTGGCTTCCTTGAGTAGATGTTTCGTGGCTTCGCCCTGATCCTCATAGCCACCCTCAGCAAGGACTCGCTTGATGGCAACCTCACGGTTCAGATGAGTATCGAAGGCCTGGTATACAGCACCTACGCCTCCTTGTCCGATTTTACCTCTGATTTCGTAGCGTTCGTCGCTCATATTATTCAATAAGAATGCGGCGCTAGTTTCTGCAAAATCCCCCTCGGTGCAATGATCAATTTCAGCAATTGCGTAGTATATTGGTTCGAAGTGGTGAAAAGCACCTCTGACATGCACTGTGAAGTTTCTGTTGCACGTCTTTAGAGGCTAGGGGATAGTCCGCACGATGAGCGATAAAAAAGACAGCGACCTACCCGACACCGATGAACTCCAGAAGATGCTCAAAGACATGTTTGATAAGATGGGGGTCAGTCCCACGATGCCGTTTCCAGGTTTAGCACCAGAAGAGGAAACCCCAGTGGCTGAAGAATCCTCGGATGTGCCGATGGAAATGGACCAGGCTGATGCAATTTTCGATTTTAACTACAAACCACGCGATATTAAATCCCACCTTGATCGATTTGTGATCCGACAGGATGAGGCGAAGAAGGCTCTCTCAATCGCGGTGTGTGATCACTATAACCACGCCAAATACATGCGTGGTCTCGAGCAGGAGCATGGGAAAATCCCCGATGGTATTGAATACCAAAAGCAAAACGTCATCGTCGTAGGTCCAACTGGTGTTGGGAAAACCTACCTCGTCAAACACATCGCCGAGATGATCGGGGTTCCTTTTGTCAAAGCGGATGCTACCAAATTTTCTGAAACTGGCTACGTCGGAGGAGACGTCGATGACCTTGTCCGTGAGCTCGTGCAAAAGGCCGATGGCGACATCGAGCTGGCTGAGTTCGGGATCATCTACATCGATGAAGTTGATAAACTCGCCAGTGGGGGAGGCAATACCATGGGCCGCGATGTCAGTGGCAGGGGGGTGCAAACGACGTTGTTGAAACTTATGGAGGAAACCGAAGTGGTGGCTAAAAACCCTAACGACATGAAAAGCCAGATGATGGCGATGATGGATTTCCAAAACGGCAAAGAGGCTGGAAAAGACACCATCAACACACGCCACATCCTCTTTATTGTTAGTGGTGCATTTTCTGGATTGGAAAAAGTAGTCAAAAAACGCCTCCGCTCCGGCCAGATCGGCTTTGGTGCCGATGTTCAGGACCCCCCGCTTGATGAGGAACTTTTTGGCCAAGTCAATACCCAGGACTTTATCGACTTCGGATTTGAGGCTGAATTTATAGGTCGACTCCCTGTGCGCGTTGTTTGTGAGAAATTGGAATCGAAGGATTTTGTTAATATCATGAAAAATTCGGAAGGTAGCTTACTCCGTCAGTATGAGCGCGAGTTTGCCGCCTACGGAATTCAGGCGAAATTCGAGGACTCTGCGATCGAGCGCATCGCCGTCCGTGCGGAAAGTGAAAACACGGGGGCCCGCGCCCTGATGACCGTTTGTGAAAGTATTCTGCGTGATTTTAAATTCGAACTCCCCGGCACCGCCGTGAGTGAGTTGAGTATTGATTCGGATCTGATCGATAAACACGATGAGGTGCTCGCGAAATACCGGGAACTCGGCCTGCGTGTCGATGTCGCTAAAGCTCGTGAGGAAGCGGACCTGTTCTGTCGCTCGTTTTTCGAAAAACACGCCATCCGGCTCCAATTTACCGATGAAGCCGTGAATTCGTTAGGAGAAGAAGCTGCCGAACAAGCCCGCAGCGTGCTTCAGATCTGCCAGCAAAGGTTTAAGGATTACCAGTTTGGGTTCAAGTTGATCCAGAAAAACATAGGTAAAGGCAAATTCGAACTGGGAAAGGAAGCTGTCGAAGATGCAGACAAATTCTTGAGTGAGTGCGTAGTTCAGTCTTATACTGATGCCGCAGACGCTAAAGCGCTTAAGGAAAAGGATCTGAAAAACGACGCCAGCGATGATTTAACCCTCGCCGACGACTGATTTTCTCATTGCCCTTCTCCATCTAGTGGGCGTTCTGCAACGCACCTATGAGATCCAATCATCAAAATTACGCTCCCACGCCAGGGAGGGTGGACGGCCCCAGTTTGTTATACGGGGGCATCGGCTTGGCTCTGGCTGTAGCCATGCAATTGGTGGGTCTTTTTAAAATGGGGGATGCCCGGCTGAAGCAGTCATTGTTAGGTTCTGTATTTCATGGGGCCACGCCGGATGTTTTGGCGATGCCGGTTCTGGTAATCGTAGCTGCGATATTTTGTTTTGGTCTCGCCTTTGCTGTGCTTGATTCCGAAGCTACGTGGAGACGTGTGATTCTCGGGATTACCGCATTGGTGATCGTATTTGCCATGGTTCCAACATTGGCTGTGTGGAATATTTACTTCTCACCATTTCTACCCGCAATCGCGCTATTCTGGACGTGGTTCTGTACCATGATGTATGTGAACCATCACGTGATGCCCTGTGAACATCATGATCCTGATTTCGAAGTGACTACTGTGATGCATGATGTAGCTGCAAAGCCCGTCAGAGCGGAGAAGGCCGAGATCGTAAAAGAGGAACTAAAAAAAGAACCTCACAAGTCAAAACCGATCGATCCAGAAGCTAAGTATAAACCCAAGCAACAAAAGTAGATGGCTAGAGCTGATTATCCAGAACCTGTGATCGAGTTGATTGCAGAACTTAAAAGACTTCCCGGCATCGGACCTCGTAGTGCCGAGCGCGTGGCTGTCTGGCTGCTGCAACACGATAAATCAAATTCCCACGAGCTATCGGCGTCGATCGAACAAGCCAAGGAACAAATCACATCTTGCGACGTTTGTGGATTTTTTGCCACATCAGAGGGTTGTCCTGTCTGTGATGACGATAGCCGCGATGCACAGGAACTCTGCGTCGTCGAACAAGCTACGGATGTTCTTCCCATGGAGCGATCTGGTGCCTTCAAAGGCTACTACCATTGCCTTGGTGGTAAACTATCACCGTTGGATAATGTCACTCCCGATGACCTCCGTATCACACCACTGATCCGTCGGGTGGAAGGGAATCCTGATATGGAAATCATCCTCGCTCTCGGCGCTGACGTCGAAGGCGAAGCCACTTCTAACTACCTAGCCGAAGTCCTCAGTTCTCGCGATTGTAGAGTCACCCGCATTGCCCAAGGGATTTCCGCTGGTGGCAGTCTTGATCACGCTGACGAACTTACCCTCATGCGCGCCATGCAGGGGCGGAGGAAGCTGGGGGGAGGCGTAGAGGACGAGTGAAGGTAGGGTGACTTTGCAAGTTGCCGGCAACCCAAGGAGTGATCATCCCAAGCTAGCCGAGTTCACAAAGCCTGTCGGCTGCTTGCAAAGTCGCCCTGCTTTGGATTAATCCTTCGCAGCTTTCGGGTCGAGGGCGTCACGTAATCCGTCGCCAAGGAAATTCAAGGCGAAGAGGGTGAGGGAGAAGGTAATCGACGGAATGATGAGTAAACTTGGGTGGGTCTCCATGTAGTTGGCTCCTTCACTGAGAAGGATGCCCCATGAGCTGTTGGGCGACTCGACGCCGAGGCCTAGGAATGAGAGCGTAGCTTCGGTGAGAATGAATCCAGGCACGGTAAGCGTGGCATAGACGATGATGGGGCCTAGCATGTTAGGCATGATGTGGCGCATTAGAATCTTACGATGAGGGAGTCCAAGCGAGATGGCGGCTTCGACGAATTCCTGTTTTTTCAGGGTCATCACCTGTGCGCGTGCCACACGTGCCATGGTCAGCCAGCCGAGTGCTCCGATGGCAACAAAGAGAGGCACGAGGTTGATGAATTTCTTGATGAACACTTCATGATTTGGCCAGCTTTTAACAAGAGCTTCGGTGAACTCCTTGGCATGTTCGGAGATGAGTAGGGAAAAGAGAATGACGAGTACGAGGAATGGCAGGCCATAAAGGATATCGACGATGCGCATCATGATGCTATCGGTTTTTCCTCCCACGTAGCCGGCGATGGATCCGTAAGCGAGGCCGATGATTACAGAGACGGTCGTGGCGACGAATCCGACGAGTAGTGATATCTGACCTCCATAAAGAAGCCGTGCGAGCAGGTCGCGTCCCGATTGGTCCGTGCCGAGAAGATGCTGCCCATCGGGAGCTTGGAAAGTATTGCTAAGGTTTTGATCGTTAGGGTCGCCGATGAACGAGAAAAACGGGACAACAAAACAACAGACGGCAATGAAAAATAGGATCACCAAGCTAACCATAGCCATGTGGTTTTTCCTGAGCCGGATCCATGCGTCGGACCAGAGTGAGTGACCTTTGAGATCTTGCTGAATGGAAGTATCTGAGCTCATGGGAGTAATGAGTTGCGAGGTTAGGCTCTGAGGCGAGGGTTAAGCATTACGAGAACGATATCCGCAACGAGGTTGGCAAATACGATGAGCGTTCCGAAGAGGATGACGACACCCGGGAGTAGGAAATAGTCGCGGTCCTTGGTTGCATTCACGAAGTGCTGTCCCATGCCTGGAACTTGGAAAATAGTTTCGACGATAAAGGAGCCAGTGATGAGGGCGGCAAAGGCTGGGCCAACAAAAGCGATGGCCGGAATGATGCCGCCTCGGATGGCATGTTTGGTGACGATCATCGCTGGTCGGACTCCTTTGGCTCGTGCCGTGCGGATATAGTCCTGATTTAAAACTTCTAGCATGCCACCACGGGTGATGCGAGCGAGGTAGGCCGCAGTGCCAAGACCAAGTGTCAGAGAAGGGAGTATCCAATCGAACGGGTCTCCCCATCCTGCGATCTTGAGAAAAGGAACACGTGTAGCTACCTGACCAGCTAGTAAGGGAGCGATGACAAATGAGGGGATGCTAATACCAGCCATGGCGATGACCATTGCTCCGTAGTCGATGTATGAGTTTTTTCTTAACGCCGACAAAATACCTGCTGGGATACCTATCAGAATTGCAATTGTTATTCCCGCGATACCGAGGATCAATGAAGCGGGAAAGGAGTGCTTGATGATCTTGGTGACAGGTTGTTCCTTAACTGGGGAGTCACCCATGTCGCCTTGGGCGAGTCGGCCCAGATAGACAGCGAATTGCTCAACGTAGGATTTATCCAGATGGAAGCGTTCCTTATTTTTTTTAATGATGTGTTCGGAGTGTGCTTTTTCACCCGAAAAAGGATCGCCAGGCATGAGTCTAACCAAGACGAAGGTGATGAGTAGAAGACAGAAAACTACAACGATTCCCTGAAGTAGACGGCTAATGATAGTGCGGAGCATAGCTGGTGATTCTGTTACTTGACAGGTAGTTCGAGGTCTACAAATTTATACGGATGATTATTGAGTAACAGCGGATGCCATCCTTTGACTGATGTGTGGAGGAGGTAGTTACTCGTGTACCAGTAAACGGGGATAATGGGCATTTCCGAGAGGAAAAGAGCCTCTGCTTTTTCAAGAACTCGAAAACGCTCGTTGGGGTCTTTGGTTTGCTCAGCTTGGGCGAGCAGTGCTTCGTAGTCCTTATTCGACCAGCCCGTACGATTGTTGCCGTCGCCT
>TARA_B110000908_G_scaffold40885_1_pt1 | contig 22370 bp, 17 predicted proteins | sample TARA_B110000908 | Tara Oceans TARA_B110000908 (sample SAMEA4398067) | marine metagenome | biome: Polar Biome; feature: [DCM] deep chlorophyll maximum layer (ENVO:01000326); material: water (ENVO:00002006), including particulate matter (ENVO:01000060) such as... | depth 36 m
ATAGCGCAAGAGGCAGCTAACCGATATGCGCCAAGAGTATTATTGGCAGATGAGGTTGGTTTGGGAAAGACTATCGAAGCGGGTTTGATTCTGCACCAGCAGTTGGTTACTGGTCGGGCAAAGCGAGTATTGATTGTAGTTCCCGATAGTTTGTTGCACCAGTGGCTGGTCGAAATGCTGCGAAGGTTCAATCTATTTTTCACTATCCTTGATGAGGATCGTTGTCAGGGCTTAGAGGAGCATGGAGAGGCTGCTGACGCTATATGGGAGGATGATGGTCAGGACGTCGAGGGCAGCGAATACAACCCGTTTGAAAGTGCACAGCTGGTGCTTTGTACGCTGTCATTTTTAACGGACAACCCAAAACGACACGGCCAGGCTGTGGCGGCTGAATGGGATTTACTCATTGTGGATGAGGCTCATCATCTTGAATGGAGCGAGGAGAATGTTAGCCCCGCTTATTCCTGTGTCGAATATTTGGCCAGACGATCAAGAGGGTTGTTATTGCTGACCGCCACGCCAGAGCAGCTAGGGGTTGCCAGTCATTTTGCCCGATTGCGATTGTTAGATCCTGATCGTTATTTCGATTTGACATCATTTATTGACGAAGAAAAAAATCATCAGCCGGTGAACGCATTGGTTCAGCAGTTACTTTCCGAGGATGCTTTTACTGAGTTACAAAGCACTATCTTCGCTCTTGTCCAGCTCAGGACCTATTTGGGTGATGGGACAGCGGATACGCTGGAATCTTTGTTAGATAAGGAGCATAGCCAAGAGTTTGATGATCAAATCTCCAGTGCTATCGGAGATTTACTTGATCGGCACGGTACTGGCAGGGTTCTGTTCCGCAATACGCGATCCTCCGTCGCTGGATTTCCCGACAGGAAATTACAGGGGTATCCGTTGATTGCAAGTTCCGACTATCTGGACGCCTTAAGTAATGCGACTGTTGTCGAGCGTTTGGCGCCAGAATTACTGTTAGGTAGCCGCTGGATATCAGTAGACCCGAGAGTAGAATGGCTGGCTGACTGGTTCAAGCAATACCGTGGCGAAAAAGTCCTAGTGATTTGTGCTCGAGCAGAAACAGCGCTGGATCTGGAAGAAAACTTGCGCTTGCGTAAAGGCATTCATTCCGTCGTATTCCATGAGGGTTTATCGTTGGTTGCTCGCGATAGAGCAGCGGCTTATTTTGCCGACGATGAAGACGGGGCGCAGGTATTGATTTGTTCTGAAATTGGCAGTGAGGGACGCAACTTTCAATTTTCTCATCATCTCGTTTTATTTGATCTGCCGTTAAATGCGGATTTGTTAGAGCAGCGGATAGGTCGGCTGGATCGCATCGGGCAGCGTCATACGGTTGAAATCCATGTCCCGTACTATCAGGACTCTGCTCAAGCAGTATTGCTTGATTGGTATCACCACGGTATCAATGCATTTGAACGTACCTGTCCTGCTGGGCTGGTTCTCTATAATCAGTTTAAAGAGCAATTGCATTATTGCCTTCTTAATTCAGAAGACCGTGTCGCGCTAGGTCAGCTATTGACCGAAACTCGGCAAAAAACCGATGAAACGCTGGCTGCTTTACAGCAAGGTCGGGATCGATTGCTGGAACTCAACTCGTGTAACCACGAGAAAGCTGACGAAATCGTTGTGGCGATGGTGGAGGAGGAACGCCGCCAAGAGTTGTCAGCGTATATGGAGCAGGTATTTGATCAGTTTGGGGTCGATCAGGAGCATCATAGTGCTGGCAGTGTGATCTTGAAGCCCAGTGACCATATGGTGAATCATAGCTTTCCTGGTTTGACTGAAGACGCCCTGACGGTGACGTTTTCACGTGAAGTGGCCTTGTCCCGCGAAGATATACAGTTTTTAAGCTGGGAGCATCCAATGGTTAGTGGTGCCATGGATATGGTTTTATCCAGTGATTTCGGAAATACAGCCTTTTGTACGCTTAAATTACCGCCACTGAAAGCAGGAACACTGTTGGTGGAAGCTATCTTTGTTGTGCAGTGTACAGCCCCTGCGGAATTGCAATTAGAACGTTATCTTCCGCTAACCACCGTTCGTATTGTTATCGATAGTAATGATACCAATTTCAGTAAAATTATAACCACTGCGCATATAGAGAAGTTGGGACAGAAGGTGCCCAAACGTAGTGCGCAGGATTTAATTCGACATACTCGTCAACAAATCACCCAGATGATTACGCAGTCAGAAGGTCTCGCTCAAGCGCAGGTAAATGCGATTGTAGAAGACGCTGTAAAGCGCATGCAAGAAGAACAGGGTAGCGAACTAGAACGATTAGTGGCGTTGTCAGTGGTCAATCCCAATATTCGACAGCAGGAAATTGACTATCTGAAGTTGTCGATTGCTAATATGAATAGTTACCTACAGGATGCCCGGATAAAACTAGACGCAGTTCGGGTAGCATTGGTAACAGATTGATTGGCGGCAACGGATAGAGCAGAGCAGAAGGAGCGAGCTGGGCCCTTGACGGTTACTCTTCGCCATCCTTCAGCTGCTTGATAAATGAATCTGATTCCCGAATGGCCTTTTCCATTGCGGCGATTAAGTTGGAAACATTACTGTTGATTGTACTTAATTCTCCTTTCAGTGAGCTTATTGCCCGAGCATTAAGGTTGTGCTTCAGAAAAAGCGTGTTGTCGCGTAAGGTATTGAGTACGGGATCAATAGATTTTTCGGCGTTTCTCATCGCTGATAACAGCCGTTTATAACGATTTTTAGTGCCAGAGAGCTGCCGCTGACTTTCACGACGAAAACTGGCATTAGTATATAGGGTAAGTTCTTCTTCCCACTCTTCGAACAACGCTGTCGCAACGGAATCCACCTTGTCGATACGGTTGCGAATATCGTCTGCGGCAGCAACGCTGTTTTCGTATTCTCCGTTGAGGTCGTTATAAAGATCCTCTAGATCCCCTCCCTCAAAATTAACAACAGATTTAAACTGCTCAAGAGCGCTTTTAAATTGTTCTTGACCATCTTTTTGAGCTTCCCGGGTTTCCTCAATACGATCTATCAGAATGTCGCGTTTTGGAATGCCAATCTCTTCCATCGCAGCATAGTAGGTGCTTTCGCAGCCGGAGATCAATAACGTAACCGCGATAATTACTAAGGAAATTATCTGTTTCATAGTGTGGCATATCCGTTTGATGATTAGCGCTGCAGGGTTAGTCGTCCATTGCATCGCTAATTTTTTGATCGGTTTTGTATTGGCTTAGAGCATACACCGACCAAATAGCAGCGGGAATCCAGCCTACGAGGGTTAGCTGCAGAATTAGGCAAATAACACCTGCAAAAGGGCGTCCTATGGTAAAAAATTGTAACCAGGGTAGCAATAAGGCAAGTAATAAGCGCATAGTAGTCTTCAAGTAAGTGACAATTTGTATGGCAGCGGCAATTGTTGGTGCGCTTCAAGCTAATTGTGTATTCGTTAGTTATTCTCGATGACCAATAAACAGCCGCTGGCTCGACGCGGTTCATCCACGGTTCTCTGCAGAAGCTCACCGTAGTATTGGTCTACGCAACGTTGGGCCATATCAAAGAATGGCGGCCGTTCAGGATCAGCAATAATAATTTTCCCCACTCCTGCTTTGCAGGCGCGGTTAATAAGTTGATAAACTGTAGCTGCGAGTTCATCCCAAAAACAAATATCAGCGGCTATTATTACGTCATATTGTGAGAGCTGTTCGCTGGTGATTTTTTCGAAGCAACAATGCTGGGTGGTGATTTCAACACCGTTGTGTAGGGCATGTAACTGTAAATACGGGAATACGGCATCATCGGCGTCAATGCCGGTCACTTGGGCAGAAAATGTTTTAGCGCAATATATTCCAGCGAGTCCCCAGCCACATCCCAATTCGAGAACTTTACCGTCTTTTTTTAACGGGTTTTTTTCGAGATAGTCCATGATTAAATAACTCGACCCCCAAAACTTATTACCATGTATCGAGGGGGATTCCTGATCGCGCTTGATCCGCCGGATATCTTTGTGTTGGGAAGTAAGGATTTTTACTCCGTAACAGGAACGGGTGTTTTTCTCAGCATCAAGTCGTGGCATATAGGCATCAAAATGTAAGTGTAAAATCAGTTAAACCATTAATTATGACCAAATAGTATAGAAAATCTTTGGCGGGTGACAGTCATATAACGACGTTTAGTCGAAACAGCTTTCATGAGGTTCGCTTTAATCTGAACAAGGAAAAAACGCTTCTTTAGTCAGCAGTTTTAATCATGAAATACACGTGGTGGTGCTCACAGCGGACTGATTGCTCGCGTTGTGAGTTGGCTAATGCTGGTGGCCAAGTGCGCTTCTATCATTCACAAACGAGACGGACGACCTAACTACTCAGCGCATTTTTCAGGGGTTTCAGCTAATTTTCAACAGGCAGTACTGGCCTAAGTACTGCGTCCAGTTCATGGTGGACTTTGAGATGCGTGATGGGGCACTTGAATGCTAGCGAATAGCAACACAACTTTAGGTCGGCGGTGTGTTGCTTGCCTTCTCCAGCTGGGTTGTACAGTCGATCCCCTACGATAGGGTACCCTTGATCACTTAATTGGCGTCTTATTTGATGCTTCCTTCCCGTTTCAATATTGACGTCTATCAGCGATTGATGATGACATTGGCTATAGCTCAGTCGCCGCATGTGACTAATGGCTTTTTTACCATCAAGTATTGATGTGATCGTCTGTTTTTTTTCGCAATACGGAAAGTTACCATCAACAATGGCAAGATATCGTTTATCGATAGCTCTGTCTCTGAACAGTTTCGACAGTTTTGCGGCCATATCTTTGCTATGTGCGATGATCATTAATCCAGTGGTGGCGCGATCGAGACGATGGACCAGATATGATCGTTTCTGGGTATAGACCTCTATCATCCGGTCAATAGTGCAGTGGTCTCCCCATTTTGATCCTTGGCACAGTACGCCGTAAGGTTTGTACCAAATGCTGTAGTCATTGTCGTCACTAATCAATGTCGGCATGGGTACATTTTTCGTCAAAACATCTTCGTTATAATAAAGATGCAGCTGGTCTCCGGGTTTCAGTAGTTTTTTAGACCGACGCAGGCGTTCTGCTTTTTTGCCGCCACTGATCCAAACAGCCCCTTTTTGCATGGCCTGTTTTATCTTGGTCTTGGATAACCCAGTATCTTCAGCGAGTAACTCACTGGCATCTTGAGAATGCTCTGTCACTAAAAGATGTGTTTCCATAGGGGGTATTTTCTTTAAATGTGAAGGGCTGTGAAACGGGTAATTGGGGGTGTTGTCAGACTAGTGTCTGAGCTCGATTCGGAATACTAAATGATTATGGTTAAAATGACGAACGATAAAGTTCTCCTCGTCGACATAGAAATAATTGATGATCAGCTTGTGAAGAAAAAGGCTCCGATGTGTATCTAAAGAGTCCTAATATAAAGGGGTCGAATCTTAGATCGAAAAAATCAGGGCATGTTTTTAACGAAACCGTTCCAGTTTTTTTGCCATTCTATAATCCACTCCGGTGTGGAATCACCTTCACCAGCTAATTGTAAGGAAGGATGAGAGCGCATTATTTTTGCAAGAGTTTTTTCCTGCTGAGTCGTAACGTCAACAAAAAAGACATGATTACCGTTTTTTAGGGCATTCTGAAATTTTTTAAACTGATAGTGGGGCTGCTGAATTCCAAATAGGCCGCCTTCCCAAGTGCAAAATCCCAACACCACAATCGCCAGAAAAATAAACGGCAGCCAGCCAGCCGCTGTTGCGGTCCAACCCGCTAGATAAGCAGTGGCTAAGATTAGAAGAGCGGTACTTACACCAATGAGCGCACCCAGTTCCATAGAGTGAACAACGTCTTTTCTCAATACGGCTTCGACATAGGGAAGGCCGTGTCGTTGAACTGCTGCATCATTTTGACTGAGGACATGTATCTGCGGAGCAGAGACTCCATTGTCTTCAAGTTCCTGTTCAACTAATTTCAGTTCTTCGAGGTTTTCGCTAATGTAAAAATGCCGCTTCATTGCCATAGTGAAATATCTCCTGCTAATTTGCCGGTCAACTATAACGTGACGCCATCTGATGATAGCTCATCGTCAATTAATAACAGGTCAGTGGCGCTGAGTATAGCGTGACGAGGATCCGAAAATGCCGGTCTTTAAAGTAGATTATAGAATAAAAAAATCTTTCTATATGATCGGCAACTATTTAGCAATATCGCCTATAGGTGTGTGTATTGATCGTATTTCTGTCAAGCTTTTTCAGCGCGGGAGCAAGTTACAGTTACTGCTAATCTGGATGGCGCCGCAATAACGGCTATCATTGCAGTGAATAGCGAGTTGAGATACGCGAGTGATAGCATGTTTGAGTAAAACGGGGCGCCTGTTGACGGTCGAAATGGCTCTGATTTCTTCTAAGGAGTATGTATTACTTTTTCCATCGAAGTTTATTTGGTGTTAACCGCCGTTGGTTTTATTAGCGGTTTTATTAACGCGGTTGCGGGCGGTGGTGGGCTGCTGGTCTTGCCTTTGATGTTATGGCTTGGTATCCCCCCTGTAACCGCTTTGGCAACAGGGAAATTTCAGGCTGTGTTTGGAACAATGTCATCCAGTATCAATTATTTTCGCAATGGCTTGATCGATCTTAAAAGTTTGTGGCCCGCCATGCTTTTGTCGATGCTGGCGTCAGCCTGCGGAACATTGTTTGTGTTAAAGCTAGGTAATAATGTCCTTGAAAATATGTTGCCCTATTTTTTGATAGGTATATCACTATTCACTGGGTTTTCGCCCAGTATATCTGATGTTAAAGCGGTTCCTTTGATACCGAATAAATTTTTCAGGGGTAGTGTAGGGGCACTCATTGGGTTTTATGGCGGTTTTTTTGGGCCGGGAGTCGGCGCGATTGCTGTTCTTTGTTTTTCAGCGCTGCTGGGCCAGCAACTGAGGAGTGCGACAGCCCAGTCCAAGCCGGTTGTCCTTATCGCCAACACAGTTTCAGTTTTAATTTTTCTGATTGATGGCAACGTGTTGTTTACCATCGGCATTGCTATGGCTTTGGCGCAAATAGTAGGCGCTTACTTTGGATCAAATTTGGCGATGGACAGAGGCGCTGCCATCATCCGACCCATACTCGTCGTGACTACGATTGGTATTGCCATTAAATTACTGATTGATTAAAACTAGCGGTTAACAACACTGAAAGTATCGCTACCAGAAAAAATGTGACCGCGGAATTTTTTCTTTATTGAATATCACACCTTCGGAAACGAGCCGCTGTTTCTGTTCCTTATAGGAAGGTGCACTTAACGGGCGAGAAATCTTCCCCTGACTATTAACGACCCTATGCCAGGGTAACGAAGTTCCAGCGGGGAGATTTCGCAAGGTATTGCCAACAAGCCTAGCGGCATTGGGTATTCCAGCTTGTTGAGCTACTTGACCATAGCTTGCTACTTTCCCCTCGGGTATCCGGTAAACAACTTGCCAGATACGTTCTCTATTTTGCTGTGGAGTCGTCACTACTGTCTCCGTCAATTCGGAGAGAATACAAAATTACAATCGTAATCCGCCGTCCATTTCGATAACGCGACCACTAAAGTAATCATTCTCGAAAATGTAAGCACAGGTATGACCGATTTCTTCGGGTGTCCCCAGACGTTTAAGAGGAATTCCTGATGTCATTTTATCCAGTGCTTCAGGTTTCATGCTTGCAACCATATCAGTGGCGATGAATCCAGGGGCGATGGCCGCTGCACGAATACCATAACGTGCCAACTCTTTGGCCCAAGTGACAGCCATAGCCGCAACGCCTGCTTTGGCGGCACTATAATTACTTTGTCCCATGTTTCCTGCCCGAGAGATACTGGATATATTAATTATCACACCGGCAGAGCCTAGCTTGATCATGCGTTCTGCGGCTTCTCGACCGCAGAGAAAAACACCCGTTAGGTTGACGTCTATTACTGCCTGCCATTCGGCAAGGCTCATTTTCCGGGTGATCTCACCGTCTTTTGCTTTGATTAGCAGGCCATCCCTTAAGATACCCGCATTGTTGATCAAACCGTCCAAGTTGCCAAAATCTTCGACTATCTGATCAAAGGTGCTGATAACCTGGTCTTCGTTGGCAACATTGGCGATGTAAGCTTTTGCGGCGCCGCCGGCTTCTACACACAGGTTGGCTGCATGATCTAGTTTGTCTTGGTTCAGATCAATGAGTGCCAGTTTGGCGCCTTTTGCCGCCAGCACCAAGGCCATAGATAGCCCCAAACCCTGGCCACCGCCGGTGATCGCAATAACTTTACCGCTAAGATCCATAATCTTCTCGCTTAAACGCCGCTTCGGCTCTGGTCCGCGCGCGGTCATAATTTATAGTAGGGTCTTTCGGTTGTTGACTGGTAACCTAAAAACCGGAAAAATATCGCGGGTAAATGCAGACTAGACGCGCCAATAGATAAGTCGCGTATAGTAGTGCCAAATTGCAAAAACCAAAAATAGGCTTAAAATTATCGGCGAAATGCGTTTTTCTAGCAAGCTCTTGTGGAGTTGTTCGGTATAAATCGTAACTAAAGCCATATTGCGCGCAGTCATACTCGGGGTCTAAATAAACGGTTGGCCTCGTTTTGGATGCTTCGAATGCAGCAGTGGCTTAGTAGCAGCTGCCTCTTAGTGATAGATGGCGAGCCTATCAAAGTTGAGGCGATTAACTCTGATGTCAAGAAACGGAGTTATTCGTTAGCGTGTGTAGCACCTTCAATTACGGCCATGTAAGCTGTCCGATGGTCAAATTTTATAGCCAATCGACGTTGATGCGGGACGATAGCCATGAAGAAATCTGACCTGCCACAGAAACAGTGCCTCATTTGCAAGAGGCCGTTTACGTGGCGTAAGAAATGGGAAAAAGTCTGGAGTGAGGTTAAGTACTGCTCTGAACGCTGTCGGCGTTCATCAAAAAGTGATAAGTGACGTGAAAGAAATGATTAATGTTGTTTGGTTCAAGCGAGATTTACGGATAAACGATCATGGCCCGTTACTGGCAGCGTCAAAATTATCTTTACCGATATTACCGTTGTATGTTGTTGAGCCTGACTATTGGAAAAAAAGTTTTAGTTCTAGGCGCCACTGGCATTTCATTCACGATTGCCTCACTGATTTAAACACTGCGGTATCCAGTTTAGGCCAGCCACTGATAATTAAAGTGGGGGATGTGTGTGCAGCTATTGAAAATATTCACTCGGACTACAATGTTCAAGGTATATATGCCCATGAAGAAACCGGTAATCTTTGGACCTATCAAAGAGATATAAAGGTAAGAAAAATATGCGGGCTTAATAATATTCCGATACATGAATATCCATTAAACGGCGTCGTGAGAAAGCTAGCGTCGCGTAATGATTGGTCGGTCATTCGAACCAAGCGCATGGTCGAAAAAATACGAGAAAAGCCGAAAGAACTAAAGCCTTTGCAGAGTTATATCTCTGACAAGCTACCTCCTAAAGATGATCCGATGTTTGGCGAAGAGTTCGTTGGAACCGTGCAAAATGGTGGGCGTAATGCAGCTGTTGATGATTTAAGAGGGTTTTTGAATCATCGCTCATCTGGCTACCTCCGCCATATCTCTGGCCCTAGATTATCGGCTGTTTATTGCTCGCGACTTTCAGCCCATCTTGCTTGGGGAAGCCTTTCCGTGAGAGAGGTTGTGCAATCCGTCAAAAAAAGACAACAGCAGCTCAACACCGACGACAAAAAACGATTCGGGCGAAATTTAACGGCCTTTAATTCGCGATTAGCATGGCGCTGTCATTTTATTCAAAAAATTGAAGACCAGCCCTCAATAGAAACTCATTGCATGCACCCTGCCTTTGAGGGACTGCGTGAGAATGACCACAATGAGGAGCGTTATCAGGCTTGGGCAACGGGGCATACGGGCTACCCATTCATCGATGCTTGCATGCGTAATCTTATTGCACACGGATGGATTACCTTTCGAATGCGCGCCATGCTGGTAAGCTTTGCGAGTTATCAACTGTGGTTGGATTGGCGGGTCATAGGGGATCATTTGGCGCGTCTATTTACGGATTTTGAGCCGGGTATTCACTACAGTCAGTTACAGATGCAGTCAGGTGTCACCGGCATCAATGCCATGCGGGTTTACAACCCGGTCAAACAATCAATCGAACATGATCCTAACGGTGACTATATCCGCAAATGGGTTCCGGAGTTAGCGGACCTCCCTATCGAGTTTATTCATGAACCTTGGACATGGGGCAAAAATTTAATTGATGACGCTTCCTGCATACTCGGTACTGTTTACTCAGACCCTATTGTTGATAATGCTTCAGCAGCAAAAGATGCTAAGGAAAAGCTGGCTGAAATACAAAAGAGTGAGCAGTTCCAAGCGATATCAAAAACGGTATATAACAAGCTTGGCAGTAGAAAAAAAGCCCTGAGAAAAATGAAAAAGACACCATCAGAGGGGCAGTTAACGTTATTTTAGTTAACGCACTACGATAGTCATGATGTCCTGCAGCATGACGGGCTTTGTTCACACCATGCCTAAGTGTCGTCAATGGTAATGTAGAGAAATTGACGCTTCCAGAGATGACCCGTTAACAATGGATTGTATCGTTCCTATTCTTTTAATATTGGCTCAAGCTCTGCGCCTAAGAAATCATACACACGTCGGATGCGTTTGTTGGTTCTGAGCTCTGCGTGGGATGTAAGCGATAGGGTTAAATTTAGTGCGGGTAAGTGGCTTAATAGACGTTTTAGTTGATGGCTTGGGCTATCGTCGGCACAGCTATCGCTTGGGTAGCGTTGGGCACCAATAAAAGTATGAACCCGCTTGTTGAATTGTTTGGTTATGAAGGAAGTATTGCACTGGGAACTTCTGCAATACACCTTTGGTTACTATGCGCAGGAATCGCATGGGTTATGTTGTCCCGTGAACAGAAGATAGCTTGAGATATCATGCGGCCGTTGAATAGCGCAGGGCTACATCGGTGGTCGTCGCTATTGTCGTTATTGTCCTATCGAACCATGGGGCGTGTTCGGAGTATTGAACCGGTCGAAGTAACCTGCATACCTGCAAATTGATAAACCTCTGATACTATGGGATCAAGTTACATCAACCCGCCAGTTTGAGTTCGTGAGGCATGCAGGGTTGAGATAATTCCAAGAAGCCGAAAGTGTATGAGTAGCACTTGGAAACGGGAGGACATAACGATGGACCTTGGACGTAAAGACTTAGGGGTGGGTACTAAGCCGGCCTTAATAGTTGTGGATATGATAAAGGGCTTTACCGACCCAGCTTGTCCGCTGGGGTCAGATTGCCCGGACGTTGTGTCTGCTAACGCAGAGTTATTGCGCGCATTCAGGCAGCGATCATTGCCGGTTTTTTTTACAACGGTGGTTTACCACAACAACAATCAGGCGCGAGTGTTTAGGCAGCGTATTGAGGCCTTAAATCTGTTGACGCCCGATTCTGTTTGGGTGCAGCTGGATGAACGGTTGGCGCGGTCGCCGGGCGAGGAATTGCTGGAGAAGCAGTGGGCGAGCGCTTTTCACAAAACAGATCTCGATGCGCGGCTGCGCGGGTGTCAGGTTGATACTCTGGTGGTGACGGGATTGACGACCAGTGGCTGTGTTCGAGCTACTGCGGTGGACGGTCTGCAGTATGACTATCGTGTAATAGTGCCGCGTGAAGCGGTGGGTGATCGTAATCAGGATGCTCATGAGGCCAACTTACATGATCTTCAGGCAAAATATGCCGATGTGGTCTCGGTCGCTGACGTGATCACTTGCTTGCCCGGTCCAACTGACTAATTTTATCGAGCTAGCTGTTTGCATCCATTTTCAGGTCCATTCTGTACTGGAATCGATCTGGGTGGTAACAGGCATGCAAGTAATCTACGAGCTCTTCCTCGCCATTTCTGGTGATAAAAGAATGGCGTATTAGGCTTATCAGAGGCGCGCCAACCGTCGTTTGCAGTGATTCTGCTAGAGCCTCGGTGGCCGCAATCGCACTGATGGTCTGTGTAATATGTGTAAATTTGATGTCCTGCTTGCGAAAAATATCCAATCGGCTTGATTGCTGAAAATCCTTCTTGCTGACGGGCTTGTCGAGTCCAATCGTCCAGCTGGCATGATGCCCGAAAGGTAGGCCCTGGCGCGAGCGCACCCGCACAAGATGCAGCGCTTCTTCTTTGTCATTCATTTTTAGTGCGTCCCTGATGATCGCCGGTGGTCGCATTTTTTTACAGTCCAGCACCTTGACATCAGAGTGTCGTGCCATGCTCTCGATTTCAAGCAGCAAACCAACGAGCGGGGCGCTCACGGGTGTTGGTGTATAGTCATAGGTGACGTGTGTTCCCTTTCCCCGGCGACGCTGCACCAAATCTTCAACCGCCAACTCATCCATTGCACGCTTGGCAGTTATCCGCGACACACCGAAAGCTTCTGCCAGCTGTTGCTCTGTAGGCATCTGCATGCCATTGCCAAAAGTACCGTTGAGAACTGACTCCTTCAACAGGGTGTATAGCTGGAAATACAAGGGTGTCGGTGCTTCGGGGGACAATGTGTTGAGTTGAGTTTCACTAAAAAAGTGGGTTATTGCATTCATTCGCGGCGCCTTCAAGAAAACAGAATCTGACACGACGACAACTTGTACCGTTTCCGATGCGGACTCTTTGTTGTCTGGTGGCGAGGCCCCAAATGGCTAGCCGCTGACAGCGTCCTTGCTCTAGAGTACAAATAACGTGTTTCAGAAGTAAAACAATGTGCTATTGTTATACGTATATAACATGTTGGTCAAATTTAGTAAGATTTTGTTGTGCTATAGCCCGGGTATTAGTCATGTTAAATCAAGGCGAAAGATCGTGAGCGAGACCGAGAGACCCCTCGAGGGGCTGCGAGTCATCGAAATGGGTCAACTGCTGGCCGGGCCGTTTACGGGTACCATTCTTGGTTACTTCGGCGCGGAGGTGATTAAAGTGGAACCACCGGGTGGTGATCCGGTTCGCGGCTGGCGTCTGCTACATAAAGGCACTTCTCTTTGGTACCGAAGTCTGGGGAGAAATAAAAAAAGTGTCACGCTGGATTTAAAGTCCGAGCGTGGTCGTGAATTGGCCCTTCAGCTGATGGATACCGCCGATGTGGTGGTTGAAAATTTTCGTCCCGGCCTCATGGAGACGTGGGGGTTGGGTCCAGATCAGGTCAAGGCGCGTAATCCGGGCTTAGTCTATGCGCGAATATCCGGTTACGGGCAGACCGGTCCCTATGCGGGCAAGCCCGGTTATGCTTCGGTCACTGAGGGTTTTGGCGGCTTTCGCTATGTTAACGGTAATCCCGGTGAGGCGCCTGTGCGCCCCAATATTAGTCTCGGTGATACGGTTGCAGCTATTCATGCTGCCCTAGGAATTGCACTGGCTTTGATTCAGCGATCCAAGCCCAATTCAGGCAAAGGGCAAGTTGTTGATGTGGCGCTGTATGAGTCTATTTTCAACCTGATGGAGGGAGTTGTGCCCGAGTTCGATGGCGCAGGCGCCGTCCGAGAGCCCTCTGGTACAACGATCACGGGAATTGTGCCGACGAATACCTACCGCTGCTCAGACGATAAATATGTGATCATTGGCGGTAACGGAGACTCTATTTTTAAGCGTTTGATGACAGTAGCGGGACGCGCGGATATGGCCGACAACCCCGCTATGGCGGATAATGCTGGACGCGTGCTTCATGAGGCAGAGATCGATGAGGTACTTGGCCTCTGGTGCGCCGGGAATTCTTCGACGCAGATATGTCAGATGCTGGAAAACGAACGAGTGCCTGTAGGACCTATTTACAGTGTGGAAGACATGATGGAAGATCCACAGTATATTGCTAGAGAAATGTTTGAATGTGTAGAAATAGACGGAGAGCCACTTAAGATTCCAGCTATTTTGCCGAAACTGGAATCGACTCCGGGCCGGACCGATTGGCCGGGTGGAGAGGTTGGTAGTCATAATGACGAAATCTTGCGCGGTATTCTGCAGTTGGACGAAGCTCAGATAGAACAGCTGCGACGAGACGGGGTGGTCAGTTAATGATGCCATCAAAGGTTAGTCACTAGGAGTTGCAAGTGGTGAACGAACAAATAGTTATAACCGATGTGGGTCCCAGAGATGGCCTGCAAAATCAGCCGATAATTCTCGATGTCGGACAGCGTCTGCAATTGATTGACGCCATTGCTGATGCCGGTGTAAGTAGTATTGAAGTGGGAAGTTTTGTGTCGCCGAAGGCCGTGCCAGCGATGCGGGGCACCGAAGACGTCTTTGCTGGTCTGTCGAAGGGTAATGGTGTTCGCTACACTGCATTGATTCCCAATATGAAGGGCTATGAACGCGCGGTTGCGGCGGGTGCGCGCGCTGTGACCATGGTGTTATATGCCAGTGATGGTATGGCCAAGAAAAATGTCAACATGAGTATGCTGCAAGCAGACCGCGTGACAGCCGATATTCTGACGAGGGCTAGGGCAGAGCAAATAGAAGTAACAGCAATTATTGCCGTGGCTTTTGACTGTCCGTTTGATGGTCCTACGGATCCAGCTGTTGTGCGAGCCTCGACCGCTAACTTTTTATCGTTGGGCGCAAACCAGGTGGTGATTGCCGATACGATTGGCGCGGCAGATCCGCAGCAAGTGCGTTCTTTGACGGCGGATTTGGTCTCAGATAACGGTGCCGCGCGACTAGGTTGCCATTTTCACGATACCAGGGCCATGGGACTTGCCAACGTATTCGCCGCAGTGGAGTCGGGCGTTAGGCGCTTTGAAGCGTCCATTGCAGGTTTGGGAGGATGTCCTTTTGCGCCGGGAGCGAGCGGTAACGTTGCAACGGAGGATGTCGTTATGATGCTGGAGCAAATGGGTTTTGCCACCGGCGTAGATATCAAGGCACTGTTGCGTGCATCTGATATCGCTGAACAACTAACGGGCACGGCTCTTGGCGGGCGAGCTAAACCTTGGCTGCAGAAACGAATGAACAAACAAGCAGGCTGATAACAGCAACACAAAGACCGATAAGCAAATAGCACAGGAAGCAAGTATGAGTTACAGGTTGGGTGTAGATGTAGGGGGTACTTTTACTGATCTACTATTAATTAATGAAGATTCCGGTGCCACTTATACGGCTAAAGTACCGTCAACCCCTGAAGACTCCTCCATAGGAGTTCTCAATGGCATCGCTCGAATTTGCGAAACGTCAGGCGTCAATCCCACAGAGATAAACCGCGTCATGCACGGTACTACCGTCGCTACTAATGCGGTATTGACCGGCAAGGGGGCGAAAGTCGGTTTAGTGACAACGGCAGGTTATGAAGATACCTTGCAGGTGGCGCGATCTTTTTGCCCCGGTGGGCTTGGTGGCTGGGTCAGCTTCATTAAAAAGCCATTGTTAGCGCCACTGGAATTGACCATTGGTGCCAGTGAGCGTATCGCGGCGGACGGCTCCATTGTGCTGGGTTTGGATGAGGACAAGTTCCGCGTTGACTTGCAAGGCTTGCGTAATCGAGGTGGCGTCGAAGCACTAACCATTTGTTTCATCAATGCCTATATTAACGGCGAGCATGAGCGCCGGGCGCGGGATATTGCTGCTGAAATTTTCATCAATACACCAATATCAATCTCTAGCGACGTTGTACCGGAAATGCAGGAATATGAGCGCACCGAGACAACCGTCGTTAATTCCTATGTGCGTCCGGAAGTAGCCAACTATGTTCGCAACATGAAGGCGGCGCTTGAAGATACGATGGGTGTAGATACACAGTTATCCATTCTTCGCTCAGACGGAGGGTTGGCCTCTGCCAGAGGCGCCTCGGAGTCGCCAGTTAATCTATTAATGTCGGGTCCCGCGGGTGGCGTGTCCGGTGCGGTTTATTTCTGTAGTCGCGCGGGGTTTAAAAATATCCTGACCTTTGATATGGGCGGTACCTCAACGGATGTGGCACTTATCCAAAACTCACGACCCAGAGTGCGTCGGGAAACTATCGTAGGTGATGTCCGCGTTCGCGCGCCCTCTGTTGACGTTAGAACGGTAGGGGCGGGCGGGGGTTCTATCGCCTTTGTGCCAGAATTGACCAAGGCGCTGCGTGTCGGCCCCGAGTCTGCAGGGGCAGTACCAGGTCCGGCCTGTTACATGAAAGGGGGTGATCAACCAACCGTTTGCGATGCCAATGTGGTGCTCGGTTACCTGCCCTCCGACGTGCAATTGGGCGGCGCGATGGACATCAATCGTGATGCTTCCGTCGCGGCTGTGCAGCAAACAGCGGACGCTATGGGGATAGAGCTGATGGCGGCGGCCGAAGGTATTATCAAGATCGTCAATGAGTCGATGTTTGGTGCGCTCCGTCTGGTGTCAGTTGAGCAGGGCCACGATCCGCGAGATTTTGCTTTAGTGGGCTTTGGTGGTGCGGGCCCTTTGCATGCTAATGCGTTGGGTATATTGACCAATGCCTGGCCAGTGGTGGTGCCACCTGGACCAGGAGTGCTGTGTGCTTATGGCGACGCAACCACACAGCTGCAAGATGAGGCTGCACGTACTTACCTGATTATGGCGAGCGATTTAACCGATGAAAAATTGCTGGCTGATTTACAAACATTGAAACAGAAGGCTGGAGAATCGCTGCTCGCAGATGGTATTCCCATCGCCGATCACGAAGTGAGCTTTCAGGCCGATTTACGCTATGCGGGCCAGGCGTTCCAAATTACCGTTGACTTCAGTGACACAGATTTGCGAGCTCAGGGTGTTGCGCTACTGACCAAACAGTTTGACGCCGAGCACGAGCAGTTGTTTACCTTCAAGTTAGATGACGGCCACGAAATATTAATGATACGAGCTTTGGCCAAGGCGAAGTCGAAAGCTATTGCCGAATTAAAAGTCGGTGAGGCGGGCACGACTTTGGAGGAATGCCGGGTTCAGGACAGTCAGTTCTATTACGATGGTCAGTGGCATGATATCTACATTTACGACCGTAACAAACTGCATGAGGGACTGTTGATTCCGGGACCCGCGATTGTCGGTGAAATGGATTCTACAACGGTTGTGCTGCCTGGCTTCGATGCCCGAGTAGACGCTGTGGGCAACTTGCTGATTAACCCGATGCGAGGGGAATAAGAACATGACGGCACAAATCGTCCAGACCAACAATACGCCATTCAATACCGTCGAGGTTGATGGCGTCACTGTCGATATTATTGAAAATGCGTTGCGAAACGCGCGAGAAGAAATGGACGCGGTGTTGTTTCGCACAGCCATGTCGCCGGGGATCCGTGAGCAAGGTGACTGCTTTCCAATGATCGCAAACCTTGAAGGGAAAATGGTAGTTGGCCAGTTTGGTTCATTTATCGGACCCTTTCTCGAGGCTTACGACGCGGAAATCGAGGAGGGTGATATTATCCTCACTAACGATCCGTACATGTGTAATGCAGCAGTGTCGCATCTCCCTGACTGGGTAGTATTGGTACCTGTATTTAAGGATGGCCGACACATAGCATGGTCAGCCATGTTCGGTCATATGTCCGATAACGGCGGTATGGTGCCGGGTTCAATACCCATTCAGGCTACTACAATCTATCAGGAAGGTATCCGCATTCCGCCGATAAAACTCTATAAAAAAGGTGTTCTCCAGGCTGACCTACTTGAATTGATTTTGCATAACGTTCGTACGCCTCAATGGAACCGCTTCGACTTGAATGCTCTTGTGGCGGCCTGCAACACCGCGGCTAAAAGGTGTGTGGAGTTAGCTGAGCGTTTTGGCGACGACGTTCTGGTCACCACGATGGACGTTATGCTGCAACGTAATTATGTTGCAATGAAACATATCATCGCTATGTTCATCCCGGAGGAACCGCGGGAGTTTGAGGATTATTTGTGTGATGACGGCATGGGCATGGGGCCTTATAAAATCAAGTGCAAGATGTGGAGAGAAGGCGATGTCGCAATCTTCGACTTTGATGGTACTGATCCACAGGCCCAAAGCTCGGTCAATTTCTATCTCAACGAAGACATGTTCAAGATGTTTTTTGGTTCCTTCACCATCAATGTTGTAGACCCACAAATTGTTTTCAACGATGGCTTTTACGACTTGGTAGATGTTCGGATTCCGCAGGGTACTCTGCTCAAACCTAACTTTCCCGCGGCGCTATCAGGGCGTACTCATGCGCTGGGACGTATCTTCGATTTATTGGGTGCGTTGCTAGGCATGGGCGCCCCCGAACAGATGCTGAGTGCGGCTGGGTTCTCTGATTCTCCGCATTTATTTTTTTCAGGCTACGACAAAAAAGGGGAATGGTTCCAGTTGTTCCAGATTGGTTTTGGTGGCATTCCCGGGCGTCCGGTTGGTGATGGCCCCGACGGACACTCTTTGTGGCCGGGGTTTACCAACGTGCCCAACGAATTTATCGAATCTTATTTTCCTCTTCGCATAGAGCGTTACGAAACCATAGCGGATTCTGGCGGCGCCGGCTTACATCGGGGTGGTAACGGACTCAGTGTTGCCTACCGTTTCCTTTGCGATGGTGATGTTGGCATTCATGACGAGCGTTGGTTGACTTATCCATGGGGTGTGTTGGGAGGTGAGACAGGATTGCGGTCCACCAAGCGCTTGGTGCGGGTTGATGGTAGTGAGCAATGGCTACCTGCAAAGGCCGAAGGCATCAAGGTGAAAGAAGGCGACCTGTTGTACTTTAATACCTGGGGTGGCGGTGGCTGGGGCGATCCTTTCATGCGAGACCCGGAGCTGGTGCGCGTTGATGTGGCAAGGCGCTTGGTCACTGTCGAGGGTGCCCGACGTTATGGAGTGGTGCTAGGTGATGATGGCGCCGTCGACGCAGCTGCAACCGAGGCATTGCGTAGTGAACTTGTTGCGGCAAGAGGTGATGACATTGGTGTGTTCAATTTTGGCGGGGACTTAGAAGACATTCGTGCGCGTTGCGAAGAAGAGACGCACTTGCCAGCACCGGTGAAACCTACCTTTATCGCTGGCAATGGATGAATGGTGTTATGCCGAGAATATCAACTGGGCTAGTAGCGATCAGACGTTAAGCGGCGAACAGGGTAAAGGGTTGATGAGGGTAAAAAAGATCCATCATGTTAATTTTCTCGTAAACGATATAGAGGCGGGAATAACGCAATACAGCAACTTTTTGGGTATGGATGGATTTATCCGTAAAGAACTGCCACAACGGGGAGTTAGCACGGCGCGAGTAGCTATTGGCGAACAGTGGCTGGTGTTGGTGCAACCGAATGATGCCGACGGAACCGCGGGACGACATTTAGCAAAAAATGGCGAGGGTTTTTTTCTGATTTCTTACGCCGTAGACAGTTTGCAAGAGGCCTCGGCGAGGGTGCTGGAACACGGCGGTAAGATGGTCGTACCAAATCCTCGGCAGGGTCTGAATAACTGGCACGTACATGATATCGATGTGAGACACACCATGGGTGCTCAGTTACAGTTTTGTTGGGAAGGCAGTGAAAAAAGGTGAGTGTTGTTGTGAAGGTGCTCTAAAAAAAACTTATAAAAGTGTAACGGAGATCGCAATGAAAAATTTAACAAGAATTAGCGCGGCCATTATTGCCGCAAACTGTTCAGCCATCGCCATGCACTCTCAAGTGGCTACCGCTCAGGAACAACTCATTTTGGAAGAGGTTGTAGTAACCGCTCGGAAGCGAGCGGAGAGTCTGCAGGAGGTGCCAATAGCCATTACGGCGTTTACCGAAAATACGATTGATCGTGCAGGGATCGAGCGTCCGCAAGATTTTATTGGACTAACACCCAATGTGACGATCGTAGACAGTGCAAATGCAGGTGATACCCAAGTTACCATTCGCGGTATAACGTCTACCCGTGATGCCGAAGGAACGTTTGCTTACGTGGTCGACGGTGTTCTGGTTACGAACCCCAATGGATTTAACCAAGAGCTGTTCGACGTTCAGCAAATTGAGGTGCTAAAAGGACCTCAGGGCGCAACCTACGGCCGTAATGCCGTTTCAGGTGCGATTATTGTGACGACCAAGAAGCCCTCTGAAGAATTTGAAGGCTATGTAAAAGCCGGAATGGGTAGTGATAGCCTTGTTAAAGGTTCTGCTGTTGTTAGCGGGCCACTGACGGAGAACTTGTCTGGGCGAATAGCGTTCAGTCAGCGAGAAAGCGACGGTCAGTTTACAAACGAATATACCGGTCAGGATGACGTGGTGGATTTCTTCGAAGATCAGTCTATTCGGGGTCGCTTGATCTGGGATGCCAGTGACGTACTCTCTTTTGATCTGCAGGGCAGTTATTCCAAGGTTGAATCCGGTGCCATTAACTTTAATGCAATATTTGCGTTGCCCGATGCGGCGGCAAATTTTGGTAGTCCTGACCTATACAAAAATGTAAATGATCATGACTTTCGTTTTCTCTTTAATGTGCCCGGTGAAAACGAGCAGGAGACTTCATCGCTGTCTCTGAAGGCGGATTATGAAATGGATAATTCGATTATTACGGCGGTGTTTGCCTACGACAATCTGGAAGAATATTTGCTGTCTGACGGCACCAGTGCCGCCTTTGGCTTGTATTCATATGACTTTGGTGCAGCGGCGGGTCCCGGTTCAGCGTTGACCGGTCCTACGGTCGGCCAGGCGCAGAATGCCTGTTCGCAAAGCTATAATGAGAATATAGGGTCACTCAATGAACAGGCGCCTTTTTATGCAATACCGGGCGCTGTGCCGGGTATGGCAGCAGACTTTGGTATAGCACCCGTTTACGGTTTGAATGCATTACTGCCTCCCTACACGCAAACAACCTGTGATGGTTATCAGTATCAGCAGCGTGACCAGGAAAGTACCAGCTTCGAAATACGGATCGCCTCAAAGGATACCGATCAATTAAGTTGGATGGGCGGTTTTTATTATGCTCAAATCGACCGAGAGGTAGCTGTGTCTTACGGTGCTGATTTGGGTGATGGTTTTTTTGGCCGCAAACCTTATGTTGAGGGCCGTACCGATTTGGCGTTCTGGGATGACTTTTCTACCGATGTGATAGCGCTATTTGGTAGCTTAGACTACGACATTAATGACCAGCACAGTGTGTCATTGGCGGCCCGCTACGATGAAGAGGACAGAGAGGTATCTAATAAGGTTCCCAATGTTCCGTCATCCAATAACTTTGGTGGAGGGGCGCCTATTAACCCAGCCTATGATGGCTCGTTTACCGATTCCATACCAGACCGCTCCGAGGAGTTCTCGCAGTTTCAGCCAAAGCTGAGCTGGACTTGGACCCCCGTTGATGAGGCCTCTATCTATGCCAGTTACGGTGTCGGTTTTCGTAGCGGTGGCTTTAATAGCTTAGGCAGTGCTGCTCTGGTGCAAAATGAATTTGGTAGCTTAGGCACGCAACCACAAAATCTGCGTGACGAATACGACAAGGAAGTTTCTACCTCGTTTGAACTTGGTGCGAAGACAGAGTGGTTAGACAATCGGTTGCGGGTAAATGCAGCGGTTTTCCATACCGAGGTTGAAGACAGTCAGTTTTTCAATTTTCTTGCCGGCGGCTTCGGCATTTTGCGGGTTGTTACCAATATTGATGAAGTCACATTGCAGGGAGCGGAGGTCGATTTTGAATATTTGCTGACTCAGAGCTTTTCGTTCTATGGTTCGGTTGGCATCACCGATAGCGAGATCGATAAAAACGATAATCGTCCCTATACCGAAGGCAACGAAATGCCATTGACCCCCGATATGACTGGCAACTTGGGTTTCCAGTGGGTGGGTGAAGTAATGCAAGATGTCGATATGTTTGTTCGGCTTGACTGGCAGTATATTGGCGAGACCTGGTTTAGCACCGTACAGGATAATGTCACCAATAACGGATTTACCGATGTCTCAGGTTTATATCAAGGCATTGGTCAGGCCTTTGGTGACGTTACCCAAACACCTGCCGGTCCGGGTATACCTGCTGGCGGAATTTTGGGGTTTGGCCAAAGTAATTACGACAAGGGCCAGCGTGATGCTTACGATTTGCTGAACGTGCGTGTTGGCATAGAGGGAGAGGCGTGGTCAGTCACGTTCTGGGGTGACAATATTCTCGATGAAGACTATCTTGAAGAAATTATTCCCGCGCCTGAGTTTGGTGGCTATTTTGTCCACCCTGCAAAAGGTGAGTCTTACGGTTTGGATGTCGTTTACCGATTCTAGGCTCGACGTCGGATTAAAAGGGCAACCCTTGGGTTGCTTTTTTTTTGCGCCAATGTTTGTGTGGAGGACAGTTCCGTTTGACTGACTCCTTCCCAAAGAAGCCCGCCAATCGCAACCGATAATTGTTCTATCGTCCCGACCATTGCGTTTAGGGGAAAGAAATCATTCATTATTGTCTT
>TARA_B110000908_G_scaffold34522_1_pt1 | contig 22317 bp, 18 predicted proteins | sample TARA_B110000908 | Tara Oceans TARA_B110000908 (sample SAMEA4398067) | marine metagenome | biome: Polar Biome; feature: [DCM] deep chlorophyll maximum layer (ENVO:01000326); material: water (ENVO:00002006), including particulate matter (ENVO:01000060) such as... | depth 36 m
TAGTTTGGCATCGATTGAATTTCTTCTTTTTTATTTTGACCTTCTATGACAAAGAGCGGGACTAAGAAATCGTTTGGAGTAATTATAGTTTCTCTAATTAAACTTCTTAAAGTTTCGTTTACTCTAAGTCTTCTATTTCTATTAAGTGGATACATATATAATTATTTAACTAATCCATTTTACAGGATTTTTTAATATTTTTAAAAGTTTTGATTCTTCACTGTTTGGTTTTGGCTTGAAATTATACCTCCAACTCACCTTCGGAGGCAAACTCATCAAAATACTCTCAATTCTACCGTTAGTTTTTAAACCAAAGAGAGTGCCTTTGTCATGAACTAAATTAAACTCTACATACCTCCCTCTTCTCACTTCTTGCCATTCTTTTTGAGATTTAGAATAATCTATTAACTTTCTTTTTTCTACAATAGGAATATAGGATTTAAGAAAATTATTGCTAATATCTTCAATGAAATCATACCACTGTGAAATACTCTTGTTTGAAGTTTCTTTACAATAGTCATAAAACAGTCCTCCAACCCCCCTAGCCTCATTTCTATGGGAATTATAAAAATACTCATCACAATTTTGCTTAAAATTAAAATAAAAATCATCACTATGTTTATCACATACCGACTTGCAAACTGAATGAAAATGTTTAATGTCATTTTCATTTATGTAATATGGAGTCAAATCTTGACCTCCACCAAACCAGCAGTCAGAAATCCTACCGTTTTTATCATACATTTCAAAATATCTCCAATTCGCATGAACTGTTGGAATCATTGGGTTTTTAGGATGAATTACTAAACTCAGGCCACAAGCAAAGAACTTATTATCATTTGTTTTTAATTGTTTTTGCATACTTTCAGGAAGTATACCATAAACTTTTGAAATGTTTACACCACCTTTTTCAATCAGCTCACCTTCTTCAAGGATTTTAGTTGTGCCCCCGCCACCTTCTTCTCTAACCCACTTATCTTCTAAGAATTTACCTCTTCCATCAATCTTTTCTAACTCCTTACAGATAGTTTCTTGCAGTTGGACAATATGATTGTAGAATTTTTCTTTCATTTTTTAAGCTCTGTATTCTTTCACGGTGTTGATAAATACTTCAACATTTTCTAATGGTATATTTGGTAATATTCCATGACCTAGATTAACAATATAACGGTCTTTGCCGAAATCATTTATCATTTCGGTTACCAAGTCTTTTATTTTTGACTTACTTGATAGTAATCTAGAAGGATCTAAGTTTCCTTGTAGAGTTACATTACCCCCACTTAAATACCTTGCATTTCTTGCTGTTATTGTCCAGTCTATACCTAGAGCAGAAACATTGCTTTTACTCATTTCATTTAATGCGAACCAACATCCTTTACCGAAAACAACTACTGGAGCAAAATCTTTTAGTTCTTCAACGATTTGGTTTATGTATTGCCATGAAAACTCTGTGTAATCTTTTGGAGAAAGCAAGCCTCCCCATGAATCAAAAATCTGAACAACATCTACTCCTGCTGCTACTTTTTGCTTTAGATAAGCTATTGTAGTTGCTGTTATCTTGCTTAAAAGTTCATGTGCCAAGATTGGATTTTTAAAACAAAACTCTTTTGCCTTATCAAAAGTTTTGCTTCCTTGGCCCTGGACTATATAGCAAAGTATAGTCCATGGAGAACCAGCAAAACCAATTAAAGGAATATCATCATCTAAAATCTCTTTAGTCATTTTAATCGCATCAAAAACATAACCTAACGATTCGTTAACATCAGGAACAATTACATTTTGAAGATCTTTTTGATTCCTTATAGGGTTGGGAATATAAGGCCCAAAATCTGGCTTCATCTGTACTTCAATGTTCATAGCCTGTGGAATTACTAGGATGTCACAAAATAGTATAGCAGCATCCATACCATACCTTCTTATTGGCTGCACAGTAATTTCACTAGCTAACTCAGGAGTCTGACATCTAGTAAAAAAATCATATTTTTTTCTAATTTTTATAAATTCAGGCAGATATCTACCAGCTTGACGCATCATCCAAACTGGAGGCCTTTCTACATTTTCACCCTTAAGGGCTCTTAGTAATAAATCATTTTTTATCATCTGTAAAGTATTTTATAGCATTGTCAACTACCTGTTCGATGCTATTAGATTTAGAAGTTATAATTTTATTTGAATAATTTTTAGCTTCATTAGCTGTTGTTTGTCCAATTGTAAATAAGACTTCACTTGTAATTTTATTGTAATGGCAATAGCTACGAATAGCGCTTGGACTAAAAAACAAAATTCCGGATGAATTAGTATTAATTTTTCGATAATTTAAGTTTGTTTTGTAAACTTCTTTAGTTGAAAAGTCAATATTGTTTTTTGATAATATATTTGGTAATTCATCTCTTTTCTTATTTCCGCAAAAAAATAAAAAATGATTGTTTTTATGTAATTTTGCTATATAATTAGCCAATTTTGACGCATTTTCTTCACTTTTAACTACTTTTTGACCATTTTCTAAAAGGAGTAATTTTGTCTTTTCACCTACACAATAACAGTTTTTAATTAATATTTTTTTACTTAAAACAGCTTCTACTGAATTTTTGCTTGTGAATATTGCATTGCTAATTGTAGTGTCAATATTGAAATCGATTTTTTCAATGCTAATTGCATTATAACTACTTATTTCTATGCCTGAACTAATTATTTTTTCAGTGTTAAAAGAGTTTAATATTTTAGTAGACAATAAGCTTATCATACTTCATTTTTTAAAGAATCTAATATTCTATTTCCGCCTAGTGAGATAATTTTTTTAGCAAACTTTTCTCCAATATTTAAATTGTTTTCTATTTTTTCAACCCCTTTAACTTCTATTTTGCTCTTGCCATCAACAGATAAGATAACTCCACAAAACTCTATACAACCGTCAACTACTTTAGCGTGCGCTCCTATTGGAGCAGAGCAGCCTCCTTCTAATTTTTTTAAAAAAGTCCTTTCTATATTAGTACACATTTCTGTCTCAGAATGAGTTATTTTATTTAACATTTTTGTTATTAAGGAGTTCTTTGCTAGGTTTTGTACAGAAATTGCTCCTTGTGCAGGGGCTGGAATCATCCAGTCTAAATCAATATAATTTAAAGGCAGTAAATTCAATCTCTCTAGTCCTGCTTTTGCCATAATTGTACCTCTCCAGTTACTTTCCTTAAGTTTTTTTAACCTAGTTCCCACATTTCCTCTAATATCGACAATTTTATCTGACTTGTATTTGTTTAGCCACTGAGCTTTTCTTCTTAAACTTCCTGTTGCTACTGTATTATTTAGTTTGAGTAAGTCCTTGTTAATTATTATAACATCTTTTTCAGAACCTCTTTTTAAAACAGCACTCTGAACGATCCCTTTTGGTAAAGCGGTTGGAACATCTTTAAGGCTATGTACAGCAATATCTACCTCCTTATTGATTAATGCTATATCTATCTCTTTAGTAAAAACCCCTGTTATACCTAATTCATAAATGGGCTTGCTTAAATCCTTATCACCACTTGAATTTATTTGGACTATGGTGGATGAAATGTTTATTTCTTTTAATTTTTCCTGAACTTTTTTTGCCTGCCAAACAGCCAATTTACTTGATCTGGTTCCAATTCTAATATTGTCCATTTAAAGTGTTTTTTCAAGGTTAAACACTTTTTTTATTAACTCTTCACTTTTATCTGCTGTTATATTTTCATTTATCAAGTGATGAGCGAAGTGGTTTGTGATTTTTTGAATTATATTATCACTAATTAGTTCTGCGTGGTCAAAATTAAAATCACTTTTTTTCTTTTTTAAATTTTCTAACTCTAAATTTTTAAAATCAGTCAATTTACTTTTTAAAGCTCTTATTGTAGGCGCAAATTTTCTTGCGTCTAACCAGTCTTCAAATTCTTTTATTACTGAATCAATTATCTGTAATGCTTTAGGTATTTCTTTTTCTCTTGATACAAATGTTTTATCTGTAATTTTAGAAAGGTCATCAAGATGGACTAATTTTATATTTTCTAACTCCGACACGTTTATAGAAACATTTTTTGGAATAGATAGGTCTAAAATTAACAGAGGTTTTTTATTTGTTATGATACTTTTATCTACGGTTGTTTCTAATGCCCCGGTAGCAACTACAAGCACATCTGTATTGGCAATTTCTTCACTTAAATTTGAAATATCTTTCACTTTGAGGTTAAATTTACCCGCGATTTTGTCTGCTTTATTTTTTGTTCTATTTATTAATGTTATTTGGCTATTTTTAGTTTGCTTTATTAAATTTTCACAAGTATTTCTTCCAATTTTTCCAGTGCCAAATAGTAAAATATTTTTATCATTTATGTTTTGTACATAATTACATATGTATTGTACGGATGCAAATGAAACGGATGTAGCACCAGTAGACATGCTAGTTTCTGTCTTAATTTTTTTACTTGCTCTAATTACTAAGGATATTAATTTTTCTAGGTAAGTATTTAATAGTCCTTCTTTCTTTGAAATTGCTGCACTGTGTTTTAATTGCCCAATAATTTCAAAATCTCCTAAAATCTGACTTTCTAACCCTGACCCTACTTTAAAAAGATGGTCAATTGCTGCTCTTCTGCCAAGCGTGTATGAATATTTTTTGAAATTATCTTTAGATTCATTTGTTGTTTCACAAAGAAGTTTTATCAACACTTCAGGATCACTAACAAACCCTAAGACTTCTGTTCTGTTACATGTCGAAACAGCCATTACACTTTCAAGGTTACATTCTTTTGCTTTGTTTAGTAGTAATATCTTAGATTTAGTGTCGAGGCTGTACTTCCCTCTAGTTTCTGCGTCAGCATTTTTATAACTAATTCCTACAATAAAAAAACTTAATGGATTCACCTGCATTAAACAAATACTTTTTTGCAAAAATAAGTATGGTTTTATTTAAAAAACAACGCTAAAAGAACTTTAAGTATCGTTACTAGTTTTTTGATAAATCAATTTTTTTTATTTATAAATTACCTTACTTTTGTAAAAAATTACAGATAGAACTACTAATATTTATTTATAATGATTCTAAATAAACAAGAAAGCAATAATTCAAAGAAGTTTTTAGAAAGTGTCGACTCAGGTTCTAACTCTGAAATCATCGTTGATAAAGAAATTTTTGTTGCAATTCACCAAAACGAAACAAATGTTTTGCAGAACTTTAATAAGCTTGTTAGTAAGGATTTTATACAATTTCATTTCTGTTTAAAAGGAAGCTGTGATCTAGTTTTTAACGAAGGTTCATACAAGCTAAGTTTATCTAAAGGTAAATCCCTACTACTTTACAATCCACAAAGGACATTACCTATAAATCTATCAAATAATACAAACTCCACCGTTATCACACTTTTAATTTCTATTAAAAAATTTCACTTGCTATTTTCAGATGAAGCTAGTTATATCACATTTTTAAGCAAAGAAAATATTTTAAAAAAATATTACACTGAAGAAACAATATCCCCTTCAATGTCAATTGTTTTAACTCAATTGTTAAACTTTAGTCTTAACAAATCTGTTAAACCTCTTTATTTTAAAGCAAAAACTTTTGAAATTTTAAGTTTATACTTTAACACTAGTGATGAAGCAAATCTAGAGCAATGTCCTTTTTTAGTTAGTGAAACAAATGTGAATAAAATTAAGTTAGCTAAGGATATTATTATTAATAGACTTTCAGAACCTCCCAGTCTTATTGATTTAGCTAACGAAATTGGGCTAAGCTTAAAAAAACTTAAAGAAGGTTTTAAGCAAATATATGGAGATTCAGTATATAGTTTTTTAATAGATTACAAAATGGAATTAGCCAGAACATTGTTAGAGTCTGGAGATTATAACGTTAATGAAGTAGGCCTTAAAATTGGTTATAGTACCTCAAGTCATTTTATTGCTGCTTTTAAGAAAAAGTACGGGATAACCCCAAAAAAATATTTTATGTCATTATCATCCTAATTTAAACGAATGAAAAAAGGTGTATTGTTAGTAAACTTAGGCTCTCCAGACTCTCCAGAACCTAAAGATGTTAAAAAATATTTAGGAGAATTTTTAATGGATGAAAGAGTTATTGATGTTCCTAAATGGGCTAGGACTTTACTAGTAAAAGGAATTATTCTAAATACTAGACCAAAAATTTCAGCAAAAGCATATCAAAAAATATGGTGGGATGAAGGTTCTCCATTAATTGTACTTTCAGAAAGATTACAAAAAAAACTACAATTAAAGTCTACTATACCTGTTAGTTTAGCTATGAGGTATGGTAGTATGACAATCCTAAAAGGGATACAAGAGCTTGTTGATAAGGGAGTAGATAAAATTTTATTATTTCCTTTATACCCTCAGTTTGCCATGGCAACTACAGAAACAATTAGTGTTTTAGTTAAAGAAATTTGCAACGAAAAATTTCCAAATTTAGTTATTGATGAAATTCTTCCTTTTTATAATAATCCTGATTACATTAATGTTTTATCTAAATCAATTGATTCTAATATAGAGCTTAATAAAGTAGAGCATTTACTTTTCTCGTATCACGGAATTCCAGAGAGACATATAAGAAAAAGTGATATCACAAAATCACATTGTAAAATTGACGGTTCATGTTGTGAAACTCCTTCTAAAGCACATGATTTTTGTTACAGTCATCAATGTAAAGAAGTCACTAGGTTAGTGGCAAAAAATTTAAAACTAAAGAGCTACTCAACTTCTTTTCAATCTAGATTAGGTTTTGACCCATGGCTTCAGCCATATACCGATAGAACTATCGAAAGACTAGGAAAATCTGGAGTTAAAAATATGGCAATTGTCACGCCTGCTTTTGTTAGCGACTGCTTAGAAACCTTGGAAGAAATAGCAATGGAAGGTAAAGAAATATTTGAGGAAGTTGGTGGTAAAGAGTTCACTACCATTCCATGCTTAAACGATAACAGTGATTGGGTTCACTTAATTTCATCTTGGGTAGAAAACTGGAAAGATAATGGCAAATGTTTTTAGATGAATAAAAATAATTCATCAAGTCTTGGGATAGAACCCATCCCGAAAATTTTACTTAAACAAGCTTTACCAGCATCTATTGGTATACTGGTTATGTCTTTGAATATATTAGTTGACACAATTTTTGTGGGTCAATGGATTGGATCTATCGCTATTGCCGCGATAAATGTTGTTTTGCCAGTTTCTTTTTTCATTGCAGCACTTGGTATGGCAATTGGAATTGGAGGATCTTCTATTATTTCAAGAGCTTTAGGCTCTGATAATATTAAAAAAGCTAGATATACTTTTGCCAATCAAATTACTCTTACTATTCTAATTACAGTTTGTTTTGTTCTGTTTGGCTTGTTTTTTATAGAATCAATTATTCCAATGTTTGGCGGTAAAGGTATGATATACGAACCTTCAAAAATATATTATACTATAGTCCTTTATGGAGTTCCATTTTTAGCACTATCTATGATGGGAAATACTGTTATACGGGCAGAAGGAAAGCCTAAATATGCTATGTATGCAATGATGATTCCATCTGTGGGTAATATTGTATTAGACATAATTTTTATTAAATACTTAGACATGGGAATGGCTGGAGCAGCCTGGGCCACTACAGGCTCTTATGTTTTATGTTTTATGTTTGTTTTTTGGTTTTTCGCTTCAAATAAATCAGAACTTAAAATTAAAATGCATTATCTCATTTTAAATAATTCTATAGTCAGAGAAATAAGCTCGTTAGGCTCAATAACACTTGCAAGACAAGCCACTGTTAGTGTTACTTATTTACTGATGAATAATATTTTATATAATTATGGAGGTGAAGTTTCTGTAACTGCTTATGCAATAGTTGGAAGAATGATGATGTTTGCTTTATTTCCTGTATATGGGATAACTCAAGGGTTTTTACCAATAGCTAGTTATAACTTTGGGGCTAAAAATTATATAAGAGTAAAAGAAGTGATTTATATTGCTATTCAATATGCATCCTTTTTTGCAACCCTTGTGTTTTTAGTTTTGATGATTTTTCCTGAGAGCATTACAAGAGTATTTACTTCAGATCTTAATGTTATCAAAGAAACTCCTCCAGCAATGAGGTGGGTATTTTTAGCAACTCCTATAATAGCAATTCAATTAATTGGAGCGGCATATTTTCAAGCTATCGGAAAGGCAAAAATAGGATTAGTTCTAGCACTGTTAAGGCAAGGGATTTTATTTGTCCCTCTAATACTAATATTACCTTTATTTTTTGGAGAAATAGGCGTTTGGATATCATTTCCTATTTCAGACTTACTTGCAACAATAATTACATGGGTAGTTTTATTAAGGGAGGCAAAAAAACGACTTGTATAATAAATTATTCTTATTTTTAGTAGGTATAAAACTAACACACGATGAAAAAATTAACTTTAATATTAGCAATACTTAGTTGTTCATTTTCTGAACAAACATTTTCTCAAAATATAGACTCCGAGCAGTATTCAGCTCTAGACTATAGGCTAATTGGCCCTTTTAGAGGAGGTAGAAGTGCAGCAGTTACAGGAGTTCCAAATAAACCAAATTTATATTATTTTGGGGCTGCAGGTGGTGGTGTTTGGAAGACTGAAAATGGAGGTGATCATTGGAAAAATATTTCAGACGGTTTTTTTGGTGGTAGTATCGGTTCGGTAACAGTATCTAAAAGTGATCCAAATGTAATTTATGTTGGAGGAGGAGAAAAAACAGTTAGAGGAAATGTATCTTCTGGTTATGGAGTATGGAAGAGTATTGATGCTGGAAAAACATGGTCCTTTTCAGGACTTGAAAACTCAAGACATATTCCCAGAATTTCTATAGATCCAAATGATCACAATATTGTATATGCGGGAGTTTTAGGGGATATTTATAAATCGACAGAAGATAGAGGCCTATATAAAAGTATTAATGGTGGAGAGAGTTGGGAAAAAATATTATTTTCAAATAAGGATTCTGGAATTGTAGATTTAATAATTGACCCAACAAATTCTAGAATTATTTACGCTTCTACTTGGAACGTAAAAAGAACTCCGTATAGTTTAAGCTCTGGAGGAGATGGTTCAGCCCTATGGAAAAGTGTAGATAGCGGTAAAACGTGGAAAGAGATATCATTAAATTTAGGGTTTCCTGATTCAACTTTAGGAATTATAGGGGTTACGGTTTCGCCTGCAAATAATAATAAAGTATGGGCAATTGTTGAAAATAAAGACAAAGGTGGTTTATATTTAAGTAACGATGGTGGTGAATCTTGGGGTATAGTTAATTCTGAGAGAAAACTTAGACAAAGAGCTTGGTACTACACTAGAGTTTATGCGGATTCTCAAGATGAGAATTTAGTTTACGTTCTTAATGTAAGATATCATAAGAGTGTTGATGGAGGAAAAAACTTTAAAACTTACAATGCACCTCATGGAGATCATCATGACTTATGGATTTCTCCTGAAAACCCAAAGAGGATGATAATTGGTGATGATGGTGGTGCACAAGTTTCTTACGATGGAGGAGAAAACTGGAGTACATATATGAATCAACCAACATCACAATTTTATAGAGTTACTACGGACGACCATTTTCCATTTAGAATTTATGCTGCACAACAAGATAATTCAACGATAAGAATAAACCACAGGTCTAGTGGTAGTTCAATAAGTGAATCTGACTGGGAATCAACAGCAGGTGGAGAGTCTGCTCATATTGCAGTAGACCCTTCAAATAATGAGATTGTTTACGGTGGTAGTTATGATGGGTTTTTATCAAGAGTTAACCATGATACTAAATCCTTAAGATCAATTAGTGTTTGGCCAGATAACCCTATGGGCCATGGAGCTGAAGGAATGAAATATAGATTCCAATGGAATTTTCCAATAATTTTCTCAAAGCATAACCCCAAAAAGCTATATACTTTTTCAAACCAGGTTCATGTAACTGAAAACGAAGGACAATCTTGGGATATAATCAGTCCGGATTTAACAAGAAACGATCCAGAAAAATTAAAATCATCAGGCGGCCCTATAACTCAGGATAACACTTCAGTAGAATACTATTGTACAATATTTGCTGCTCAAGAATCTTCTCTAAAAGAGGGCTTAATTTGGGTAGGAAGTGACGATGGTTTAATTCACGTAACTAAAAATGGGGGAAAATCTTGGGAAAATGTCACTCCTAAAAATATTCCCGACTGGACTATGATAAACAGTATTGAGCCAAGCGCTTTTGATGAAGGCACTTGTTATGTTGCTGGAACAAGATACAAGTCAGGGGACTTTAAACCTTACTTATATAAAACTACAGACTATGGAAAGTCATGGTCAAAAATAACCAAAGGCATAAATGAAGAGCATTTCACAAGAGTTCTGAGAGAAGATCCAGAAAACAAGAATATTTTATACGCTGGAACAGAAACAGGGATGTATATTTCCTTTAACTCCGGAAAGAATTGGAAGACTTTCCAGCTTAACCTACCCATTGTTCCAATAACAGACCTTACTATAAAAAACAATAGCTTAATAGTAGCTACTCAAGGTAGAAGTTTATGGATGATTGATGATCTAACTGTTCTTCACCAAAATTATATATCCCATGATTTACAGAAAAATTTTCTTTATAAACCAAAAGATACTTATAGAATAGCTGGAGGAAAAAGTAATAGAAATAAGTTAACAGAGGGTGAGAATTTAGATAACGGGGTCATTACCTATTTCAATATCCCAACATATACAGAAAACGATGAAGTATCTTTAACTTATTTAAACACTAACAGGGATACCATAGTCTCTTTTGGAACTAAACTAAAAGAAAAAAAGAAACTGAATGTAAAAAAAGGTGCAAATAAATTTGCTTGGAATATGTATTACGATGGAGCAAGTGATTTTAAAGGAATGGTGCTTTGGTGGGCTAGTTTAAGTGGACCAAAAGCGGTGCCAGGAAATTATTATGTTGACTTAAACGTTAATGGAGAAGTTATTTCTAAATCATTTAATATTTTAATTGACCCTAGATCAGAGAGTTCAGTATTAAATATGCAAGAACAATTTAATTTTATAACCTCTATAAATCAAACAGTAGATAAGTCGCACAAGTCTATTAAAAAAATCAGAAATATTAAAAATCAGCTTTCAAAGTTTATTACAGAATATTCTGAAAATGATGTTAAAGATTTAATTGACAAAGCATCTGTTTTAGAAGGCAAACTCTCTGCTATAGAAAAAGAATTATACCAAACTCAAAACAGAAGTGGACAAGATCCATTAAACTTTCCTATTAGACTCACAAATAAGTTAGCTCACTTAAACTCGCTTGTAAGTATGGGAGATTTTCAACCAACCTTACAAGATATTCAAGTAAAAGAATTTCTAGTCCAAGAAATAAATAAGAGTCTTAAAAGCTTTGATGTGTTGATGGAAAATGAAATTATAAGCTTTAATACCCTTTTCAATTCGAACAACTTAAATTACATAATAACTATTAATTAATATGGAGTATTATCAGTATTTAAAGTCATTACATTTAATCTTTGTTATAACATGGTTTGCGGGGCTTTTTTATATACCTAGATTATTTATTTATCATATTGAAGCAAATTCTAAAGCTAAAAATGAAAAAGAAATACTGATTCCACAGTTTAAAATTATGACAAAAAGACTATGGTTGATAATCACTTGGCCCTCTGCTATTTTAGCAACAGGTTTTGCGATTTCATTATTTGTGTTAAACCCAGGACTTATTAATTTTGACTGGATGAAAGTGAAATTAATTTTTGTTTTTATATTAATTCTGTACCATATAAAAACTCATCTAATTTACAAAGAACTTCAAAATGATATAATAAATTATTCTTCTAACTTTATGCGTTACTGGAACGAAGGGGCGACTATAATATTATTTGCAGTGATTTTTCTAATAACTTTAAAAAGTGCTACAAGTTGGATTTTCGGAGTTTTAGGAATAATATTTTTATCAGTAATCTTAGCTTTAGGAATTAAATTTTACAAAAAAATCAGAAATGAGTAAGTCGAAATTAAAAGGAATTTCTTTAAGGTTTAGAATATTTATTTTTATGATTTTGATGGTTGTTATTTCCTCAATATTGGTAGCAATACTTACATTAATTGAGTACAACAATCAGTCTGAATATTATCACAACGAAAGGCTAGAAAGAAAAGAAAATCAATTAATACTAAGTCTTAATTATGTTATTCAAAACTCCAGTTTTGAAAATGCTAGTATTATTAAAAACATTAGTGATATTAAAATTGATGAAATATCCACAATTCAAAATATTGAATTTAAGCTTTATGACTTACAAGGAAACTTAATAAAAAACTCTGATTTAGAATCCAACATCGAGGATTTAGAGTTAAAGATCCCCGAGAATATAGTTGAAAAGTTTGAAAAACAATCAATTAATAGATATGTAGAAAATAATATTAACAACAAAAATTATAAAGTAGCATACGATATACTAAAAGACACAAAAAATAATCCAATTGGTATTTTATACATACCTTATTATGAGTTTGATTTTTTTAATTACGATAAACTAAACTCAATACTTTACGGACTTGGTGTTGTTTTATTTAACATAATTATTATTTCTACTTTATTTGCTTATTTTTTATCTCGCTATATAACAAAACCACTTTTTCAAATTAGTAATAGGCTAAAGTTGACGAAATTATCTCAAGGTGATAATAAAATTACGCTTACAAATCCGCCAAGAGAATTAGCTGAATTAGTAGACTCATATAATCTTATGATTGATGAACTAGAAGAAAGTGCTATGAAATTAGCAAAAAGCGAAAGAGAAAATGCTTGGCGAGAAATGGCAAAACAAGTTGCCCATGAGATAAAAAACCCACTTACTCCCATGCGATTAACTATTCAGTCTTTTCAAAAAAACTTCAATATTGATAAAAAAGACATTCATTTAAAAGTTGATGAGTTTTCAAATACTTTAATTCAGCAAATTGACGTAATGAGCTCTATTGCTGTTGCATTTTCAGATTTTGCCAAAATGCCAGAACAGAAAAAAGAATTATTAAATCTTAATGAGGTTATTGTATCTGCTCTTGATATTTTTGATAATAAATCTATTAATTTCTCCTCTGAGCATAATGAAACCTTAATTAGTTTAGACAAATCCCAGTTGATAAGGGTCTTAACCAATTTAGTTAAAAACGCAATACAATCTGTACCTGAAGATCGATCTCCAATTATCGATGTTTATTTATCGAATCTAAAAAACAGTATAAATATAAAAATTAGTGATAACGGTTCTGGAGTAGAGGAAATTTATAAAACACGAATATTTGAGCCTAAATTCACCACTAAATCTAGTGGTATGGGACTGGGACTTTCTATGGTTAGTAGTATTGTTAAATCTTTCAATGGTACAATTGATTTTGAAACTAAAAAAAATATAGGAACTACCTTTTCGTTAACTTTCCCAAAAAATTAAATATGAAATTTGAAAATATTTTAATAGATACTAATGATAAGGTGTCTGTAATTACAATTAATAGACCTAACAAATTAAACGCTCTTAACATACTTACCATTAATGAATTGCATCAAGCTCTAAAGCTTTTATCTAACAACGATGATTGTAAGGTTATAATTATAACTGGTTCAGGAGAAAAAGCTTTTGTTGCTGGAGCTGATATAAGTGAGTTTTATAAATTTTCTAAAGAAAAGGGATATAGACTATCACTTGATGGTCAAACAAAGCTTTTTGATTTTATTGAAAATTACTCTAAGCCTGTTATTGCCGCTGTAAATGGATATGCTTTGGGTGGAGGATTAGAGTTGGCCATGGCTTGCCATATCAGAATAGCAAGTGAAAATACCTTAATGGGTCTCCCTGAGGTTTCACTCGGTGTAATTCCAGGATATGGAGGGACTCAAAGATTAGCACAGTTAATTGGAAAGGGAAGAGCTATGGAATTAATTTTAAGTGCAAATATGATTAATGCTGAGAGAGGCGAAAAAGTAGGATTAATAAATCATATTACTAGCAAGGAGGATCTGATGGATTTTAGTAATGATTTAGCAAAAAAAATAAGCGCAAATTCTTCTACCGCCATTAAAGCTTCTATAAAGTGTATAAATTCTAATTTTAAAGACGGTCAAAATGGTTACCTTACAGAAATAAATGAGTTTAGTGACTGTTTTCAGTCTGAAGATTTTATTGAAGGCACTAACGCATTTATTGAAAAAAGAAAAGCAAAATTTAAATAACAATATCTTTCCCCCACGTTATTTTTTTGAATTTAATTTATCGCAAAATATTATTTAAGAAATATTTAACTGACTAAAAAAGCATAGTTATTATGTTTGTAAAAAATTTAAAACCATGATTAAAAATCTATTTATATTCTTGTTTTTTTGTTCCAATTTTGTTTTTTCTCAATATGATATAAAAATAGAAGCTTTGATTCTAGATTACAAAACTAGTAAGCCTATAAGCTTAGCAAAAGTTAACTTTAAGTACACTAGTGTTGGTACTTTTACAAATAACAAAGGGATGTTTAGTTTAAAATATGATGAAAAATTAATTGGTGAAGACGATGTTTTTATAATAAGCGCAAAAGGTTTTAGATCCCAAGAGGTAAGCGCATCTAAATTATATAAATTTTTACGAAATACAGATAAATTTTATTTACAGCGCGAAGAAAGCGCTGATAGCTGGGTTAAAAACTTATCACTATCCACAATTGAAGATAATAACACGAGTTTATTTGGGAAAATATTTAGTATTTCAGGACCGATCCAAGGAGCTACAGTTCGTATTAAAAATTCTCTAATAGAAGCTCAATCTGATTTTGATGGTTATTTTAATATTGATGCTCAAAAAGGTGACTTATTAATTGTCAACTACTTAGGAATGATTGAAAAACAAACTACTGTTGAGGATTTTAATGATTTGTATATTCTACTAAAAACAGAAACTCAAATTTTAGATGAAGTAGTTTTGTCTTCTACAAATAAAAATGGAGAGAATGAAGTTGATACTGGTTATGGCAAGAGAAATGCAGATGCTGTAGGGAATTCTATTTCTACAATTACTAAAGAAGACATTTCACCTGGAGCTAGTACTTTTGCGGATGTAATTAGAGGTCAATTCTCAGGAGTTAGAATAGAGGGGTTTTCAACACCAAGAGTTATTATAAGGGGCGGTACCGGATCACTGAACACACCAGCATATGCAATCTATGATATTGATGGACTAATCTTTGAAGACTTCCCAACCTTTATTAATCCTCAGCAAATTGAAAGTGTAACAGTATTAAAATCTTACGGGGCTACCAATAGATATGGGAGCGTTGGAAGAGGTGGGGTCTTTGTAATTAAGATGAATAACCTTTATAAAGGATCCTCTCAAACCCTTGACTCTGCCCTAATAAAAGGGAATGATTATACAGAAGAACTAAGTATGATAGGTCTTGAAGAGAATTCTAAATATCTTGATGAACTTGAACTGTCTTTTTCTTTTGAAAATGCTAAAGATATATACGAAAGTCAAACATCAATTTTGGAGTTTAAATCTGTACCTTATTATTTAGACTGTTTCGATTATTTTAAAAGGTGGGATGACGATTTTGCATTTTCCATTTTGACTAGTGCTGTTATCTCAGCCAAAAGTAATCCAAAGGCTTTAAAAGCATTGGCATATAAAATGGAAACAATTGACAGGAACTTAGAAGCAGAGTTGGTATATGAACATCTATTTAAAATCAGGCCTTTTCACGAACAATCTTATAGAGATTTGGCTTTAATATATTCTAAAAACAAGAAATATGTTTTAGCTGCAGATATTTATAAAAAAATTCTACTTAACTCTATTGAAGACGTTAAGGTTTTAGGTCTTCAAAAGACAATCGCAAATGAAGCTTATCATTTGTATACTACTAATCGAGATGCATTTGATTTTAAAAATTTTCCTGTAGACGTATTAAAAAGATTATTACCCAATATAGATCTTAATAAAAAGATAAAACAAAACGATTTTATCAAATCAAAAGATTTTGGGTATGACTACAGAGTCGTTTTTGATTGGAGCGATTCAAATATTGAATTTAATGTTCAATTTGTTAGCCCTTCAAAAAAGTTTTTCAACTGGTCTCATACTAAATTTGAAAATAAAGATCAATTAATTGATGAGATAAAATTTGGTTATAATACCGAAGAATTTATAATTGATGATTCTCAAAAAGGAGAGTGGCTAATTAATATTGACAACTTTAGTATGGAGTCAAGCATTAATCCTACTTTTTTAAAGTACACTGTTTATAAAAACTATGGAAGAGTTAATGAGATTCAAAAGACCAAGATCATTAATCTTAATAAATTAAATCAAAAAATAACTCTAGACAAGCTTTTCTATAATTAGCAGTACTCGTTGAAAGCGTCTTGTAAATTTTCAGAGATTAGTTCTGCTGGCCTTCCTTCAATGTGGTGTCTTTCTAGCATATGAACCAATTCTCCATCCTTGAATAATGCTACACAGGGTGAGCTTGGAGGAAAAGGAGCCATATGGTACCTAGCTTTATCAGTAGCCTCTTTGTCGACACCTGCAAATACAGTAGCCAAGTGAGTTGGAGTTTTAGAATTGCTTAAACTTGAAATCACACCAGGTCTCGCGTTTGCAGCAGCACAACCACAAACAGAGTTAACTATAATTAAAGTAGTTCCTTTTTTACTTATTAAATCATCAACTTCTTTTTCAGAAAACAATTCATTAAAACCATTAACGGTTAATTGTTCTCTCATCGGTTTAACTAATTCTGGAGGATACATATGAGTTTATTATAAGTTTAAGCGACAAAGATACGAAGCAAAATTATTTTATTATTTATATTTGCCTAAAATAATATTTATGGAAGCTTTATTAGCAGGTATAGTTAGTTATTTTGAATCAATAGACCCAGTCCTAGCGGCACTATATGCTTCATTGTTTACTTGGGGTCTTACTGCGCTAGGTGCTTCTTTAGTTTTTGTTTTTAACGGAATGAACAGAGCATTGCTTGATGGAATGTTAGGCTTTACAGGTGGTGTTATGGTAGCTGCTAGTTTTTGGAGCTTACTCGCTCCTGCAATTGAAATGAGCGGAGGGTCTGTATTTCCAGCGGCATTAGGTTTTGGACTTGGAGCATTATTTATATTTGGGTTAGATAAAATTTTACCTCACTTACATATTAATTTTGGCGATGACGAAAAAGAAGGCCCTGATACTCCTTGGCACAGAACAACTCTTTTGGTATTAGCTATCGCTTTACATAATATTCCTGAAGGACTAGCTGTTGGTGTTTTATTCGGAGGAGTAGCTGCAGGTATTCCAGAAGCTTCTATTGGAGCTGCAGTAGCTTTAGCAATTGGTATAGGAATTCAAAATTTCCCTGAGGGTTTAGCGGTTTCCATGCCTATGCGAAGAAATGGAGCTAGCAAATTTAAAAGTTTTTGGTATGGACAAATGTCAGCAATTGTTGAACCAATAGCTGCGGTTATAGGTGCGCTAGCAGTAACAGTATTTATACCAATTCTTCCATACGCACTAGCTTTTGCTGCTGGAGCTATGATATTTGTAGTTGTTGAAGAGGTTATCCCAGAAACTCAGAGAGATAAATATACTGATATTGCAACCCTTGGATTTATCGGAGGATTCATAATAATGATGTGTTTAGATGTAGCGCTAGGTTAAAAAAACAATCATCTAATTCCTACTAGCTTTAGCTACTTCAGCAAAATTTATGTTAGTGTAAGAAAAAGTTTTGTTGCTTAATAATTTATCACCATATAATTTTAACCAATCCATGTGCAAAGCTAAATCAGTTTCGCCTGGTCCCATGATATTAAATTTTACTGAGTAAGAATCTTCAATTGACCCAGGTAAAGAAATATTTCTTGCGTAATGAAAATTATCAATTAGGTTAATATGAGGCAACAAGTCAATAAAAGTACTCATCCCTGTTCGTTGATTTACAACTTGAGCCGAAATGTGTAAATATGGAATAAAGCCGCCTGTAGGTGTGCCTGCAGGAGTATTATCTGTATCCCAATTAACTCTTGCTTCAATATGAATATTTGTATCTTTTTGTGATAAATGCATCGATGAAGGAGATATATTATCTTTTATTGCACCCTCAAAAATAAATATAATTCCGGGCTCAACTCTTTCTGTAGCAATTACTAATTCAGGTTTTTCTATCTGAGAATATATTGTAATAGATGTTAATAGAAATAGTATAGTAAATATATTTTTCATGTGTTTAAGTTTGGAATATTAAAGTTTTTTTATTTTCTACTTTTTTTTATAAAAATTATTCAATTTGACTTTTTTAAGATCTCTATATCTTCAAGGAGTCTATTAATTTCCTCTTTGTCAGTACCGTCATAAAACCCTCGAATTTGCTTTTTTTTATCTATTAAAACAAAATTTTCTGTATGAATCATGTCATATTTAGAAAAACTATTATCTTTTGCTGCTAAGTAAGATTTTCTAGCTAAGTCATATATTTCTTTTTTATCGCCAGTGACTAAATCCCATTTGGAATCTATAACACTATTATCAATCGCATATTTTTTTAATACTTCTACAGAATCAATTTCAGGAAATACAGTATGAGATAATAATAGAACTTCGGAATCTGTAATTAATTTATCCTGAATATCCTTCATGTTTTTTGTCATTACAGGACATATAGACTGACATGTAGTAAAAAAGAAATCAGCAACATATATTTTATCCTCATATTTTTTTTGAGTAACAACTTCCCCATTTTGATTTGTAAGTGAAAAATCAGAAATTTTATGGTAATTTATCTTATGTACGATTGTAGTATCTACTAACTCGCTATTAACAGAAGCCGGCTGGAATACTGGCAATCTTTCAATTGGTTTTAGAATGGTATAGAAAAGACAAATTGAAACTATCCCCCAAAGGATTATTGAAAGCCCAATCCATTTGTAATTAGAAAAAAACCCTATCATATGTGCTAAAATAAATGTGGAAACAAAAATACAACACAATTAGCATTTAATTAGTATTTTTGATTTATAATCAAACAATTTTAATGAAGTTTTTTCAAATCTTTATTTTACTCTGCCCAATAATGTTATTTTCTCAAAACGATGTTGATAATTTATCCGTTATCGAATCAGAGCTTGCGAAAAAAATTCTCTCGCAAAAAATTAATTTAAATACATTAAACTATGATTTAAAGTATCATAAATTAGATCTAAATTTAGATCCTGAAGAAGCTTTTATCAGCGGGATAATTACCTCACATTTTTTAGCGCTTGAAGATTTAGAACAAATCACTTTCGATTTATCTGACAATATGCAAGTGGAAGCTGTAATTCATCTAGGATCGAACAGCAACTTAGACTTTATTCAAAACTCTAATGATGAAGTGATAATTGATTTACCTAGCACCCAAGATCAAGGAGTATTAGATTCTATTAGTATTTCTTATTCTGGCAATCCTGTTAGCTCTGGATTTGGTTCTTTTGAGCAGTCAACTCATGATGGCGATCCTGTAATATGGACGCTTTCTGAGCCTTATGGAGCAAAAGGATGGTGGCCATGTAAGCAAGATTTAAATGATAAAATTGATTCTATTGATGTTTTTATAAATACTCCTATTTATAACCCAAACAATGAAGATTATGTAGCGGTTTCTAATGGACTTGAAATTAGTCAGGTCATTAATGAAAATATAAAAACTACTCACTTTAAACACAATTACCCTATCCCGGCTTATCTAATAGCGGTAGCAGTAACTAATTATGAAGTATATTCTCACGAGGTTGATAATAATGGTAATCCGTTTGATATAGTTAATTATGTTTATCCTGAAGATTTTACATCAGCTCAAAATCAAACTTTAATAACAGTTGATATAATGAATTTTTTCTCCGAAAAATTCGAAGAGTATCCGTTTTCGGATGAAAAATATGGCCACGCTCAATTTGGTTGGGGTGGAGGTATGGAACATACTACGGTTTCGTTTATGGGTAACTTCAGTAGAGGATTAATTGCCCATGAACTTGCCCATCAATGGTTTGGAAACAAAATTACTTGTGGAAGCTGGCAAGACATTTGGCTTAATGAAGGGTTTGCAACTTATTTATCTGGATTAGTTATTGAGAATCTAGATGGTGACGACGCTTTTAATTCTTGGAAACAACAAAAAGTTAACTCTATAACAAGCCAGCCATATGGTTCTGTACACGTGCCTGCCCAAGACACATTAACGGTAGGTAGAATTTTTAGCGGAAGATTGTCTTATAATAAAGGATCAATGGTTTTACACATGCTTAGAACAAAGCTTGGGGATGATATGTTTTTTGAAAGTCTTCAGAATTATTTATCAACCCCCGAATTTGCATATGGATATGCAGTTTCTTCTGATTTTATTTCATCTGTTGAAACAACTTCAGAAATGAATTTGACTGAGTTTTTTAATGATTGGTTATTTAACGAAGGTTATCCAAGCTATTCAGCACAATGGGAACAACCAGCATCTGAATTACAAATAATCTTAAGTCAATCAACAAGTCATGAATCGGTGGATTTCTTTGAAGGGTTAATTACAGTAAGAGTTATAGGAGAATCAGGAGAAGTTTTAGATTTAGTTTTAGAACATAATTATAATAATCAAATCTATATAAATGATGTAGGGTTTAATGTTTCATCACTTGAAATTAATCCAAGTTATAATGTAATCTCAAAAAATAATTTTGCAGTTAATTTAAGTTCTGACTCCTTTTCAATTAATGAGGAGTTAATAATATATCCAAATCCAACCAAATCAAATATAGAAATAAAAAAGCCCTACAGCTTAAAAATTTCTAATATTGAGCTATATAATATTAACGGACAACTAGTTTCAAACTATAACTATTCTAAAAACTTACAATTAGAAAGTTTAAGTCATGGGCAGTATTTTTTAAAGTTTTATTCTAATTCTGGTATTATTTATAAAGCCTTAATTATAAATTAAATTAAAGTCTTTTTTTTTGCTAAGATTCCTGTATTTTAGCCCCTTCATAAACATTAAGTCAAATGATAGATATTATTATCAAAGTTTCTCAGTTATTATTGAGTTTATCCATATTAGTGGTTCTTCATGAGTTAGGACATTTTATTCCCGCAAAATTATTCAAAACAAAGGTTGAGAAATTCTATCTATTTTTTGATTGGCCATTTTCATTGTTTAAAAAGAAAGTAGGAGATACAGAATATGGAATTGGAGTATTACCGTTGGGGGGATATGTAAAAATTTCTGGAATGATTGACGAAAGTATGGACACCGACCAAATGTCAAAACCACCTCAGCCATGGGAATTTAGATCAAAACCATCCTGGCAGAGATTAATTATAATGCTAGGAGGAGTAACTGTTAATTTTATTTTAGCATTGGTAATTTATATAGGATTAGCCTATTCTGACGGAGACACCTTTATACCTACAGAAAGTGTTAAAGGAGGTTATTTAATAACTAACCCAATTTTAACCGATGCTGGATTTAAAACTGGTGATAAAATAATATCTATTAATAATGAATTAACTGAAAAATATACTTATCAAGAACTGAGAGAATCTATAATTACAGGCAAAACATATGAAGTTGATCGAGATGGTCAAATCATTGATATTGAACTACCAGTAGATTTTTTAGGAAAGCTAAGCACAAGTAATGATAGAACTCTCTTTGAGTTTAGATCTCCAGTAATTATCCAAGAAGTCTCTGACACATCTCTTAACAAAAACTTTAATTTATTAAAAGGTGATGTTATCAATTCTATTAATGATACAGAAACTCCTTACACTGATCAAATAACAGAAATATTGAAGCTTAATAGTAACCAAACTATAGAAGTTAGTATTTTGAGAGAAGGCATGCTAAGTTCAAAAACATTAAATGTAGATCAAGATGGTAAATTAGGAATTGTTTTTGGATACAGCCCAAAAGATTTAATCGACTATAATTATATAGAATTAGTAACTAAAACATACGGCTTAGCAGAAAGTGTTTCTGTTGGTTCTAGACGATTTACTTCACAAGTTGGTAGTTATTTAAATCAATTCAAGGCTATATTCAGCCCTGAGACCGGCGCCTATAAAGGGTTAGGTGGGTTTATAGCAATTGGAAACATCTTTCCATCATACTTAAGTTGGTCAGCTTTTTGGTCTATTACAGCCTTTCTTTCGATTATGCTCGGGGTGTTGAATTTATTACCAATACCAGCATTAGACGGAGGGCATGTTATGTTTTTATTGTATGAAATGATTAGTGGTAAAAAACC
>TARA_B110000908_G_scaffold35227_1_pt1 | contig 22008 bp, 22 predicted proteins | sample TARA_B110000908 | Tara Oceans TARA_B110000908 (sample SAMEA4398067) | marine metagenome | biome: Polar Biome; feature: [DCM] deep chlorophyll maximum layer (ENVO:01000326); material: water (ENVO:00002006), including particulate matter (ENVO:01000060) such as... | depth 36 m
AAGTTGTCCTCGTTAGCCGAGGTCTACAAAGAGCGGCTATTGGCCTTTAAAGACCAGCGTATCAATAAAGACGGGGTGATTGTTATTAAGGCTCAGCGCTTCCGCAGTCAGGATAAAAATAGGGAAGATGCACTGGGTCGGTTGGCAGATTTAGTGCGGACCGCAACGACAATTGCTAAAGCACGGCGTGCCACGAAAGCTACCAAAGGTTCTCAGCGTCGGAGAATGGACAGTAAAACTCAGCGTGGAAAGACTAAAGCCCTGCGCGGGAAACCCAGTATATAGTCGGTCCAATAGACCTGCGGACCATTACTGGTTAAAGTAAACCGGAATAGAGATGGACAAATCGTCAATCAAACCATGCACTATAACCTGTGGTTAAGCCACGGACGATAATAGTGCGATTACAGGATCAACAAAATAACCAATGAGTAAATTAGATACTCCAGGTTCCACTGATTTTTTGTCGACGTATTCTCCGTTTGGTAGTATTGACAGCGAGCTGTTAAACGGTATTGCTGGAGACATTGAGGTAAAAGTCGCTCAGCCCGGATTTTGTCTGTTTGAGAACGGTGATTATGATCCGGACGAAATATATTTAATGAGTGGATCTATTAGCCTGATTGCCACTGACGGTCGTGAAAATATTGTTAATGCAGACCACGGTCACATACGTTTTCCGATTGCGCGCCTGCGACCGCGAAAATACACAGCAAAGGCCAGTTCTGAAATTCAGTATTTTGTGATTAACGCGGCGGTGTTAGAAGAGATACAGAGCAGCCTGGCTGTCAACAACGTTATACTACAGGAGATGCAGGAGCAAGCAGGGGACGATGGCCGTTTATTGTTGTATGAATTTGAGCAGGAGCTGAATGCAGGTCGGTTTGTCTTACCAAGCTTACCCGAAGTGGCATTTCGGGTACGTGAGCTGATCGAAAATACCGACTGCAGCATGGAAGAATTGTCCAGACTGGTAAAAACAGACCCAGCCATTGCTGCGAAATTGGTGAAGGTTGCCAATAGCGCTATGTACCGTGGCGTGAGTCATTGTGATGATACGCTGACTGCGATTACGCGATTAGGGTTGGTGACAACCAAACAATTGGTCGCCAGTTTTGCTATTTTGGGGTTTTTTAGAACCAAGTCTGATGTTTACAAAAAGCACATGCAGAGGTTATGGCAACAGAGTGTTGAGGTGGCGTGTTTCAGTTATGTTCTGGCAAAACAACTTCCCGGTTTTAATGAAGAGGAGGCGATGTTAGCCGGCCTTATTCACAGTATTGGTGAAATTGTCTTATTGACGTACGCGGAACGATTTTATGACCTTTCTGCCGATGAAAATAGACTCAATCAGTTAATCACAAATTTGCGTGGTCAGTTAGGCGCGATGGTATTGAGCAAGTGGGAATTTAATGAGGGCTTAGTTACCGTTGCTCGTGAATCTCACGACTGGATGCGTGGTGTTGATGATGCTCCAGACGACAACTCGGAGTTTAGTTACTGTGACCTTGTGCAGGTTGCCATGCTCTATGCGCTTCATGGAGACTCGAGTAATGTATCATTACCAGAGATGAGTTCAGTTCCCGCCTTTAACAAACTGAAAAAACGCCAGCTTACCTCAGAACAAACTACTGCAATTATTCAGCAAAGCCATGAACAAATTGAAGAGCTTCGCGCACTATTTTTATAGCTAACGGCATAATATTGCAAATCTCACGGGCAGATATAAACTGCCCTTGCCATCGCAAGACCACTTTGCCGCTGATTTTTCCTGTACATCAGACCTTTATTGTCCGGTTTTATGCCGCCTGCTCCCATGGAACAGATAATGCGGTCGTGCGGACAAAATATTCTGCAGGATAGCAGCGTCCGCTGGTATCAATCGAGGCGGCGTGAAGAATCGCTTGAATATCACCTTTAGTATCATAGATGGCCGTCTCGTAGCCTTTTCCTTTCACCGTGTTGGTGGTGATGCCGGCTAAATGTAGGCGAAATTGACGATAGTCGACTTGGGTAAACACACGGCTGTGATTATTGTTTTTCATGATTTAATCCTCTTTGCTCTGATTTTTATATTGATGCCCTCTAAAGAACGATCAATCAATTAAGGCGATGTTTTGTAGCGTATCTGAGTCAATAAGTACTGTATCAATCAACATAGCTGTATCGATAATCAGTACTGTATGACTATACAGTCTAGTCGTGAATTTTCATCTGACAAGTTTTTTTCAAAAAAAACCGAAATTGAGTTCTGTGTGATCGTGCGAGCACCCGAATGCCACGGAGAAATCGCGTTCTGGTATCGAGGTTGTGACGCTTAATTTGCTAAGTAAAAAATAAATGTGAATAAAAACAAGGGGTTAGTGTTTTTTGCGGGTGGATTATCTTCTGGTAAAGCTATGCCGGAGTTTAAGATAACAGCAGCAGGTTTTTATTCCTCAACCCACTCCCATCGCACGGCTTCGCCAAAATCGTCATAAGTGATTTTTTTATACGGTCGTCGGCGTGCCGGTTTTGGCGGTTCTGCTTTCGTATTGCGTCTTGCATCGATAGCGGCAACTACTTCGGGGACATAAGTTCGGCCTACTTTGGGCTGCTGGAAATTGCTGTTGTCGGGCTTCAACGGCCCTATTGCACCGTCTCTGCCACTAATTCCCCGTTCAATTGCCGATACGGCACCGCCCCGTTCAACGTAGTCAGCCATTTGCTGCTCAATTTCAGTGCGGATATGAGCTTTGCTAATCGGTTTTTTCAAGGTTTTCCCTGTTTCAATGCAAGCGTTAAGCATAGCAGACTATACTCTGCTATGGGTGTTGGGGCTTGGCCGACTGCCGTTTTTGCTGGTTTATCCACAGGTCGGCGTAATGGCCACCGATATCAAGTAACTGCTGGTGATTGCCTTGCTCGACGATTTCCCCTCGGTCGAGTACAACGATTATATCGGCATCGACAATGGTCGATAGACGATGGGCAATAACTAAACTGGTGTGGTTTTGGGATATTTCTCGAATGGCGGCGAGTATAGCCTGCTCTGATTTACTGTCCAGGGATGATGTAGCTTCATCGAAGACGAGAATAGGCGCACGTTTTAGCAAGGTTCTGGCAATGGCGACGCGTTGTTTCTCACCACCGGATAACTTTAGGCCACGCTCGCCAACATGCGTATGCCTGCCTTCGGGTAACTGTCGGATAAATTCATCCAAGTGCGCCAACTCAATAGCTTGTTCAACCTCTGTATCACTGGCGCTAGGTTGCCCATAGCGAACGTTTTCGAAGATCGTGTCGTTAAAGAGCACGGTGTCCTGCGGTACAATACCGATCGCTTGTCGCAGTGATAACTGGCTTACACGGCTAATGTCCTGTCCGTCTATCGTGATAGTGCCCGCTGTTGTGTCATAAAATCTAAAAAGTAGCTTAACTAATGTCGATTTTCCAGCTCCGCTCGCGCCGACAACGGCAAGTTTTTGACCCGGTTTAATCGACAGGGTGACAGCTTTCAGTATTTTACGATCACTGTGGTAGTCAAAGCTGACGTTGTTAAAGCATACAGCCCCTTGGCTAATTTGCAGGGATGGAGCGTTGTCTAGGTCAGCAACTTTCGGCCGAATGCTCAAAAGTTCAAACATTTTCTCAATATTGGCCATCGATCCTTTAATTTCCCGATAGACAAAACCGAGAAAACTCAGCGGTATGAACAAAATCATCATATAAGAGTTAACAGCGACAAAATCACCAATGCTCATATTACCTTTGCTGACCTCGCTGGCCGCCAGCCATATCATTGCGGTAGTAGCCGCGGCGATAATAAGTGCCTGGCCGCCGTTAAGTGCAAAGAGAGACAAGCGATTATTTCGTCGGGCAGACTCCCAGCGTCTTAGTCCCTGATCGTAGCGTTCTGCCTCAAACTGTTCATTGGTGAAGTACTTAACGGTTTCATAGTTGAGCAAACTATCGATAGCGCGGGTATTACTGGCAGAGTCTGCCAGATTAACTTCCCTTACATATTGCGTGCGCCGCTCAGTCGCAATAATTGAATAGGCGATATACACACTGACTGACAAGAGAATAATAATGGCGAACCCTGCGCCGTAGTTGTAAAACAATATACCAGCGATCATAGTAACTTCTATCAGCGTTGGGAATATATTAAACACGAAGAAACGCATTAAAAAGCTGATCCCGGTGGTACCCCGTTCGATATCTCTAGCTAGACCACCGGTGCGTCGGTTGAGGTGGAAATCCAGATCCAGTGCATGAATATGTTGGAAAACCTGCAAGCCGATGCGGCGCATCGCATGTTCTGTCACTCTACCGAATACTGAATCGCGGATTTCTCCCATTATTACATTGGAGAAGCGAGCGAAGCCGTAGATGAGGATTAGTGCAATGGGGATCACTGCGAGGGCAGTGCCAACTGTCTCGATATTCAGTGCATCTACGACCAGTTTTAGCAGATAGGGGCCGGCTACATTGGCAATCTTGGCAAAAATCAGGCACAAAAGAGCAACGGCAACACGCTGCTTGTATTCCATCAGGTAGGGCCAGATAAAGGCTATCGTGCGCCAATTGATGCGCGTCTGCGGTTGATCATCAAAATTACCGTGTCTCATTGTGACTGTCCAAAAGGGAATAAGCAGGGGAGTATAAACGAAACGGCCAGATGATTTTTCATTATCCTTTTGGCGATTCAGTAGACAAAATTATGGTAGACTTCCGTTCCATTTTTTTTAGTGAAGAGAGCACTATGTCTGATAAATATTCTACGGTAGAACAGCGGGTTAGTTACGGTATTGGTCGCCAGATGGGCGATCAGTTGGCAAGTAACTCATTTGACGGGGTCGATATTGACGCCGTCGCAGAAGGTTTGAAAGATGCCTTGAACGGTATTCCTAGCGTGGTTGAGACCGGATTGCTGAGAGAGGCTTTTGAAGAAATTACTAAGCGTATGGAGGCCAAACAGGCCGAAGAGTCAAAGACGCTTGCAGCTGACGGTGAAGTATTTCTGGCGGAAAATTCGCAGCGGGAAGGCATTACAGTTACGGCGTCAGGACTACAGTATGAAGTGCTGACTGCTGGCGACGGAGATAAGCCTCTAGCAACGTCGACCGTTCGCACTCATTATCACGGTACGCTAGTGGACGGTACTGTATTCGATAGTTCTGTTGATCGTGGTGAACCGACGGAGTTTCCAGTTAATGGCGTTATCGCTGGCTGGACAGAGGCCTTACAAATGATGGGTGTTGGGTCAAAGTGGCGTTTATACGTTCCGTACACACTGGCCTACGGTGAACGTGGAGCGGGTGGCGCTATCGGTCCCTATGCGGCATTAGTCTTTGAAGTCGAATTATTAGCCATCGTCAGCTAGTAGAGCGCTTACTGCTATCCCATGATGTGGCAGTCACTGCTGCGTTATGGGAACATTTATTCAAGAGTTATATTTAAATGTGGTTTAAAAATTTACAAGTCTATCGTTTTACCAAGCCCTTTGACATGACGCCGGAAGTGTTGTCTGAAGCCCTGCAAACCAAGGAGTTTCAGCCCTGTGGCAGTCAAGACCTTTCCCGCTATGGGTGGGTGCCACCACTAGGCCATCACGGCACTGATTTTGTCCATGCGGCTAACGGTTTTGTGATGGTTTGTGCGAAAAAACAAGATAAATTATTACCCGCTGCCGTTATTAATGAGATGGTGGGCGAGAAGATTGTTGATATTCAAGCTAGTGAAGGGCGCGCTGTCGGTCGTAAGGAGCGACAAAATCTGAAAGATGACGTTACTTTTGAGCTGTTACCGCGAGCGTTGGTGAAATCCAGTCTTCAGTTTGCCTTTATCGCAGTGCAGCAAGGCTTGCTGATTGTTAATGCTGCCTCGAGTAAACGGGCAGAAGAATTAATTAGTTTTCTCCGTGAAACCATTGGTAGCGTACCGGTCATTCCTGTGGTCGCCAATAATATTCCACAACATATTATGACCCAATGGTTGTTGAGTGGTCAGCCTCCGCAGGCCTTTGAGTTTGGTCACGAATGCGAGTTACGGGATCCAAGTGATGAAGGTGGCGTGATTCGTTGCAAACATCAGGAATTAACATCTGCTGAGATTGGTAGCCATATTAAAGCGGGAATGTATGTCAGCAAATTGGGTTTATGCTGGAATGGCGGCATCGACTTTATGGTGGATGATCAACTAGCGGTTAAACGTTTAGGTTTTGGTGAAATCATTCAGGAGAAGGCTAATCAACTAGACGCGGTCGATGCAGCAGCGCAGTTTGATCAGGACTTCGCTGTAATGACGCTGGAGTTAGTTGCCCTAATAGGCGCCCTAACAGACGTTTTTGGTGGCGAGAATCGTGATCAGATTGACACTGTTTAATGATTATTCAGAGGAGATTTTATGTTAATGCTGGGGCAATATAATCGACTGACCGTCTTGGATGATACAAGCCAGGGCCTGTATCTTGGCTATAGGGACGACTCAACGGATGAATCGGAAGAGGATATTGACCATCGAGCAAGGCGTGCAGAAAAAGTTTTTCTACCAAAGGCAGAAGTGCTTGAGTCTCCTCAGGTTGGCGATAAAATCGAGGTTTTTTTATACATTGATTCAGAGGATCGAATTGCCGCAACAACAAAAACACCTTTAGCTTGCCTTGGAGAATTTGCCTGGTTAAAAATAGTTGATGTTTCATCGGTAGGTGCATTTCTTGACTGGGGTTTACCTAAAGATTTATTTCTTCCTTATGCGGAACAAAAATTTACTCCGGAAGTGGGGCGACGCGTACTGGTTCGTATTTATCTGGATAACAGTAATCGTCTCGCGGCGTCAACTCGGATAGATACCTTTCTCGACGAAGACGGTAGCCAATTCAAATCAGGTCAGGAAGTACAACTGACCATTGCTGATAGTACTGAGCTGGGTTACAAAGCGATAGTCAACAATAGTCACTGGGGTATTTTGTACAGTAGTGAATTATTTCAATCGATTCGAAAAGGCCAAAAAATAACCGGCTATATTCGAAAAGTTCGCGATGACAAAAAACTGGATCTTAGTTTGACGCGCATCGGATTTGGGCAAGTCGAAGAGCTTGCCGAGAAAATCTTGGCTACTTTGGAAAAAAACGATGGGTTTATCATGATCACCGACAAAAGCCCGCCCGAAACTATCTACGCTCTTTTTAAGGTGAGTAAAAAAGTCTACAAAAAAGCAATTGGCGTACTCTATAAACAACAAAAAATAAGCATAGAGAAATCTGGAATTCGTCTAGTGCATAATGAATAGGTTGGCATGTAGCTGATTGTTTGGAAGTGGTTTATTCAGATTTCCCCTCAGGCTTGTATTGATCAGGTTCTACAAACATCAATTTGATGGAAATATTTTTCATTGTTCCCAGGTCAAAAGCCATTACCATGACGTTGAGTTGCTCACCAATTTGAATCATTCCCGGTAAGTTAAGGAGGATCGTCCCCTGTTCACTGGTCATTATATTCAGGTCTGTCTTGGTCTGCAGTTTTTGGCTGACCTGGCCTAGAATTCCACGTAAGGCCAAAGCGAAAGCGTCAAAATTAAAACCAGGGCCGCGAAATTCACTGTAATCAAGATCGAGGCTGATCGTCGATTCGATAAGTTCTTGCAGCGTTACAGTACCCAGCGGAAACGCTTTTCCCTGCTTAATATCTTTAAATACCGGCTTTGCCTTATCTCTCGGTGCTCTGATAAAGAGCTGGTCTAGAATTTTTGCTGCCAGATTGACTAGTTCAACCAGGTTTATATCAATATTTTGCTTATCAGTCATAGGTGTAGCCCAATCGGTCTATGGTTATTAAATCTCGATTTGCCATTGCGGCACTGATGAGCGCAACGGAATGCCAAGCCTGTATTTTAGCAGACTTGGTTTGAAAGGGTTAGGTGTGAACATTGGAAATGAGATTATCCCCTGCTATAACACTGCCATGACCGGGATAGACTGCCGCCAGTTGCAGGCGCTCCAGTTTGTTGAGGCTGCTTTGAGTGTGGCGTGCACTGGAATAAATCGAAGGTATCATCAGTTTTCCTTTTTTTGCACTACCTAATAACGTATCTCCAGTGAGTAAGCTTTGGCTTTGTCTGTGGTAAAAACAGCAGCTGTCCCAGCTATGCCCGGGAGTATGTATCACGCTCCAGTCGGAAAAACCGGGGAGGGTTTGTTTGTCCTTTAGCCGGTGGTCTACTTGGTTGACTTTTTTTGCGCTGCCATGTTGGTTTAGGGCGTGATGATCTGTGCGTAAGCCGCCAAAAGTCGGTTTGTTTTTTGCCTCCTTATCTCGTTTACGATTGATATACATCTCCCAGCTACGGGCTCGCAATGCTTCTCTGAAACTAGTGGCAGTTTTGACCAATACCCCGGAAGGGTTATTACGCAGCTTACGGAATGGGAGATTTGATGCATAAGGGATACCTACGGGGGCATTGCAGAGTCCGGCGAGAGAGAATACGCCGCCTATATGATCGGGGTCATCATGAGAGCAGATGACTAAACCGACTTCAGAGACATCCCGTTTCAGTTGCTGTTCGATAAACCCTAATACATAGCGATGAGCTCCCGCTGCAACATCTACTACCAGGATTTTGTCAGGATATTCAATCACATAACTATTTACATGGCGGGTTTTTACTTGGTGGATGATAATACTATTGGTCATAAGGTAATCGCGAGTGACATGCTATGGTAAGAGACTGTTTTTGACAGGGTTTATCGTGACAGGATGTCCAGTATGGGTGTTACCCATGATTTTTTTATTCAATGGTCATGATCCATGTTTTCTATGAGGTATTGAGTGCCGTCTACCGGGATAGCGTTGTCGCTTTCCAGTCGCTGTAAATAATCGGCCATGCCCGTGTAAGAAGTACGAATAGCCATGTGGTCAGTTATTACACCCAGATATTGGAGGCATTCCTGGATATAAATGCCAACCGTTGCCCCGCCTCGCCATACGCCGACAATAAAATCAGGCCGAAAGCCACTTTCGTAAATCTGTATCGCCAAACGATAGGAGTCATGCAGCAGAGACTCTTCATCAATAAATTGTTTCTCCACGTTGCTGTTGGTAGGCACTGCTATTCCTCTGCAATTATTGTCAACGACGATTATACTATGTGATCAGTTGGTATCATAACGATAGCAGTGGGTTTGAGTACGCAGACAATAATGACGAAAAAGACGTATTTATCAGCGCAGCAGCTCCTTGAAGACTCTTTTCAATTAGCGGCGCGTATTGTAGCCAGCGGCTTTAAACCGACCATTATAATTGCCCTATGGCGAGGTGGCATCCCCGTCGGGATTGCGGTTCAAGAGCTGCTTGCATACAGTGGTATTAAAACGGATCACTTCGCCATTCGCACATCCTCTTACGGCGGTATAGATCAGCGATTAGCTGAAATCCGTATTCATGGCATGGATTATCTGATTGAAAATGCCACCTATGATGACCGATTGTTGATCGTTGACGACGTATTCGATACGGGCCATACGATAGCGGCGGTGACTGACCATCTGCGAAAAAGAGCGAGGTTGAACACCCCGCAGGAAATTAAAGTTGCCGTTCCTTATTACAAGCCCGGCCGAAACCAGACGAATACTGTGCCAGATTATTACCTCCATGAAACCGAAGCATGGTTGATATATCCGCATACGCTGGAGGGGTTGAGTCCCGAAGAGGTTGCTGAAAATCGACCTGCTCTATACGATATTATTAAGCCGCATCTGCCTAAATAGTAGTTTTTATAGTCGAGAAAAAATAATAATTCAGGAAATTATCTATGAAAAAGAGTATTTCTGTTCTTTGTCTCGTAATAGGTTTGGCTGGAACTTATGGGTACTATCGAATGGCTCCGATTCTGCAAGGCGCCAGTGGCTACTCGGCCAAAAACATCTGCTCAGGCCATTTTCTGAGTGAGTTTTCCGGTGAGCAAATAGTCGAACAGGCGCTATTGGGTGCGTCGCCATTGTTAGCCAATATATCGTATCAGATCAACAAAGACGAAAAGCGTGTCGATACGTCACTGCTGGGGTTTTTAAGCGCAGGGCCATATTTGTCGATGGAATAGGGTGTGTTTTGGTTTCGGCGGGCGAGGAAACAACATCACATCGGGTTAACGTTGCTGATATGCGGCCTTTAGATGACGATGCTGCATGGCCACAGGGCCGCGCCAAGAGCGTAATGGGACAAGATTATAGTCACCTGCTCGACGAGGCATTTTCAGAATCTTCCAAAAGCCAACCTCGGCAGACAAAAGCGGTGGTGGTCGTCCACAATGGCCGAATTGTAGCAGAGCGTTATGCTGAAGGTATTACGCAGGACACACCACTTATCGGGTGGTCGATGACTAAAAGTGTCAGCAGTTTACTGATCGGTCTATTAGTTAAAGATGGTGTGCTTGATATCTATCAGCCAGCTGCAGTCGCTGAATGGCAACAAACGGAGTCTGATCCACGTCGGGCCATTACCCTCGACCAATTGCTGCGAATGAGTAGCAGTCTTGAATTCAATGAAACCTATGATGTACTTTCCGATGTATCAGAAATGCTGGCGAATCAGTCAGATACCGGTGGCTTCGCTGCGTCGAAACCGCTCATAGCCGAGCCCGGTGATGTGTGGGCATACTCATCTGGCACAACCAATATCGTTTCATCAGTCATCCGGCAAACACTCGGTGGTGATTTACAAGACTATTACGACTTCACCAGAGATCGGCTCTTTAACCCACTTGGTATAAGATCTGCGGTGCTGGAGGTTGATGCCAACGGTACATTTATAGGCTCATCATACGGCTATGCGAGTGCTAGAGATTGGGCTCGATTAGGGCAGTTTTGTTTGCAAAATGGCAATTGGTTAGGCGAGCAGTTGTTGCCTGTGAACTGGATAACATACAGCACAACACCGACACCCAACAATCCTGGCAATGATTACGGTGCTCAGTTTTGGCTGAATGCTGAACCAACGGAGGGTCAGCGGCAGCGATCATGGCCTTTACTGCCAACTGATGCCTTCTTTTTCTCAGGGTATCAGGGCCAATTTGTTGCTGTGGTTCCCTCCAGAGATTTAGTGGTAGTTCGTCTGGGTTTTACACCGCAAGGGAATCATGGCACAGAGCAGCTGATCGCGGGTGTGATCGAATTATTGTCCCAGAGTGATGGCATTAACACCGCAGACGTGAACTTGAGTTTAACAACACAGTAATCACTTTATAAAACACCCACTTGTTGCGTAGAATGAGCGCCTTTTATCGCCATTGATAACACTAACCTATGAAAATATCGTCGACACAATTTTTAAATCTTGGGCATCCGATTGACACACATCGCTGGGAGCTACCGATAACAGCTGATCTTACTGGTGGGCGTGGTTCTCTATTTGGCGGTGCGGGATTAGCTGCCGGGATCGTCGCACTTGAGCAGGCGACGGGAAAACCCGTGATATGGGCAACCGGACAATACCTCTCTATCATTCAGCAGCCGGTAACGCTAGAACTTGAGGTTACTTTGCCAGCTATTGGCCGAAATGTCAGCCAAGGGAGGGTGGTTGGTCATTTAGATGATCAGGAAATCATCACCATTCTTGGAGCGGTTGGTGAGCGCTCTGATCCAGCCGCGGGGACGTGGCTGAATCGACCTGACGCTGATAGCCCTGACAATTGTGAGGTGCTCCGCCGTCATCACGATACGGTTTCTATGCATGACCATGTTGATATTCGAATTGCCCGAGGAATGTTTGGGTTTTCCGGCAGCGGTAAACCTTCGGGCGATGGGCGATCTTTATTGTGGGCGCGTATGCCTAAGGTGGAGCATGATGCGGGAGCTCTGGCAATTATTGCTGATTATATGCCCTCTGCTCTTGGCAATGCCCTTGGAAAAGTGATGCATTGCACCAGCATTGATAATACGATTCGTTATGCGAATCGGGAGGCAACTGAATGGGTGCTGTGCGACAACATGATGGAGTTTGTTGGTAACGGTTTCGCTTATGGGACTATGCATATGTGGAGTGAAAGGGGTGCGTTGTTAGCGACTGCCAGCCAGTCGATGATAGTGCGCACGCCCGTGTCTTAGTATCGTTTTTTGATAGATAAAATATGTAGAGGGGATTAATCAATGAGTTATGAATGTTTTAAAGTAGAAATTAGCGACAATATTGCACATGTGGTGCTTAATCGTCCTGACAAACGCAATAATATGAATCCAGCATTTTGGAAGGAATTACCGGCGATTATTAAAGACATTGACTATGGCTCGAAGGCGAGAGTCATTGTTATTTCATCGACGGGGCCACATTTTACTGCAGGGCTCGATGTCAGTTCTTTCGCCAGTGTCACTGATCCGGTTAATCAGGCCGACGAAAAAACTAAGCGTTTACAGTCGGGCACTGCGTTCTACGACAATGTGTTGGAGATGCAAGGTGCTTTTAATTGTATCGACGATTGTCGACTGCCGGTTCTGGTTGCTATTCAAGGTGGCTGTATTGGTGGCGGTGTTGATCTGATTACCTCTTGCGATATTCGATATGCCACTGAAGATGCGTTTTTAACTATTTTTGAAACCAATATTGGTATGACGGCAGATGTGGGCACATTCCCGCGGTTAGTCAAATTAATTCCTGAAGGTTACGTCAAGGAGATGGCCTATACGGGCCGCAAAGTGGGTGCAGAAGAAGCAAAAACTATGGGTCTAATCAATCAGGTTTATAAAGATCAGCAGACTATGCTAGAAGCTGTCATGTTGATTGCCGCAGATATTGCCAGCAAAGCACCGTTAGCGGTCTATGGCTGCAAGAAAATGATCAATTATGCTCGGGATCACAATACTACCGATAGCCTTGACTATATTGCTATTTGGAATGCCACACACCTCAAAGTAGAAGAGATTCAAGAGGCGATGGTGGCAAATACCGAGAAGCGTCCGGGAAATTTTGTTGATCTTCCTAAAAGTCGTAAGCAAGGATAACAGTTAGGCTTGGGGGTTTTTACAGCAGGGGGCAGTAGGGCATTTATGTCGGACTGCCGCATTGCCAACAGAAGGCAAAGTTACTGCCGTTGAGTTCTTGGCACTTCGGGCATTGCCAGTCAGCCTGATCGGTGTCGGGATTCAATTCTTTAGTAAGCAGCGTCATTGCTCTATCGAAGTTTTCTGGGTTAGATACCCATAACTCAACCCAAATGTTCGCAAGCCCCAATTCCCCGCCCATGCTATTGCTAAACTCGTTTTTAATAAAACAATCGATCCCGTTATTTTCCAATATGTTTTTAGCAGTACTGACAATAATAATATTCTGATGTGTATATACGGGCTTCATGGCATACCGTCGGCTTAACTATTAACCCTTATCAATCGGGATTTGGTTATTAATCAGCGCTCCCCAGCACTAGCGGAGTTCGAGTGATATTGGCAGCCCGTCTTTGGGTTTCGATATCGGCGATTGTTGTACCGGCATGTCATAGTCCGCAGGAACACTCCAGCGATAGCGCTTTAACATATCGAACATAACCAGCTTGATTTGCATGACGGCAAAATGAAGGCCAATACACATATGTGCGCCGCCGCTATAGGGTATCCAGCTGGAGGCATGCCGCTTTTGTTCGGATCGCTCTTCACTAAATCGTAAGGGGTCGAAAGTGGTCGGCTTATCCCAGTACTCATCCATATAGTGTGTGTGGATCGGATAGGTAATCACCATGGCACCGGCAGGGATAAGGCGGCCATCATACTCGAATTCTTTCAGACTAAACTTTGGCAGTGTTGATAACGGTGGATACATTCTGAGGGCTTCTTTCATAACCCATTCGGTCTCTACCATTTTGTCGAGGTTTTCATAATTAAGCTGGTCGATCTCCAGAGACTGTACTTCTTGATAGAGTCGCTCCTGCCATTCTGGGTTTTTAGCCAGAGCATAAGTCATGCTGGTCAGCGTCGACGTAGTTGTATCGTGAGCTGCCATCATTAGAAATATCATGTGATCGACAATTTCTTGGTCGGTGTATTGATTTCCCTCTTCATCTTTTGCGTTACAGAGCAGTGAAAACATATCATTACCATTACCTGCTCGTTTTTCAGCGATACACGAATGGAAAAAACTGCACATATATTCTCGAGCTTTGATGCCTCGCCATAAGATTGTGCCGGGAAAGGCCACTGGAATTTTTGGCATTGAGGCGGCAACACAGGTTTCAAATGCTTTATTTATTTTTGTTGCCTCGTCTCCTAAATCCATGCCGAGAAAAATTGTCGCTGCTAAATCGAGGGTAAGTTGTTTAAAGGCCGGGTAAGCTAACATAATGTCGCCATCCCCTGTGGGCCAATCGGCGATGGCATCTGGCACTAGGTCTACCATCGTCGTCATATACGATTTCATCGCTTTGGCTTTGAAGCCAGCTTGCATAATGCGTCGATGGTAGCGATGATCGTCACCGTCGCGCAGCATTAGACCATTAGTGAAAATGCGCCCGATGATTAAGTCCCAGGAGTTTTTATTCGAAAGAATTTGGTTCGGGTTCATAACGGCTAAATGATTGGCGTCGGCGCCAAACAAATGGACATAATTAAGCTTACCCATTTTTTGCATTACCGCATTTCCATGTTCTTTTTGCATGGTCTGACAATGTTCTAATGGGCTGTTGTAGCTTTTTTTCATAATGCGCAGCGTTTCGAGAAACCCAGATTCGATAGGCTTAAGGTGAGGAATACTGTCGCTGGCGTGACTATCGGTTTGCATGTTGTTCAGCCTTAATGGTCATAGAAACAAGAATAATGGAGATAATACAGGCAGCAACAATTATCATAAAGCCCGCATCCCAACCGGAGCTATCTATCGCATATCCGATAACAATATTGGCCGAAACAGCGCCGCCCACATAGCCAAATAAACCGGTAAAACCAGCCGCAGTGCCGGCGGCTTTTTTTGGAACTAAGTCTAACGCAAATAAGCCGATGAGCATTACGGGACCGTAGACGAAAAAGCCAATCGCTATCAGCATGGCAATATCCAGCTGCGGATTGCCCGGTGGATTGAGCCAATAGACCAATACGCAAATCAGGGTTAACCCCATGAAAATAATGAGTACCGGAGAGCGATGTCCTTTAAAGACTTTGTCAGACAGATAGCCTGCTAAAAGCGTACCGGGAATTCCTGCCCATTCGTAGAATGCATATGCCCAGCTGGACTCATCAAAAGAAAAGCCTTTTACTTCATTGAGATAAACCGGTGCCCAGTCAAGAACTCCGTAGCGTACCAAATAGACAAAGGCATTGGCGATAGCGATTGCCCAAAGCAGCTTGTTATTTAATACATAGGTCAGAAATATATCTCTGGCGGAAAATTCAGTCTCGTGACTTTGTTGATATTCAAAGGCGGTTGGATAGCTATTTTTATAATGCTCTATCGTTGGCAATCCCTGTGACTGAGGCGTGTCTCTCACCGTTATCCAGATGAATATAGCGATCATAATTGCGATCATGCCATGGAAGTAGAAAACGGAGTGCCAATCGCCAAATAAAGCCATGCCAACGATGGCAATCACACCGACTAGACCGCCGCCGATATTGTGGGCGACATTCCATATGGCCATCTTTGTCCCCCGTTCTGCCGGGCAGAACCAGTGAACCATTACGCGTCCGCTGGGTGGCCACCCCATACCTTGGAACCAGCCATTTAGCATCAGCAGTGCAAACATAATGCCGACCGAACTCGAAGCCACTGGCAGTTGGCCAATGGTGACTCCCATAAAGATCATCACCAAGGCACTGCCTAGAAGCCCTAGAGACATGAAGTTTCTGGCATTGCTACGATCTGAAACGCTACCCATTACAAATTTTGACAGCCCATAGGCAATCGCTACGCCTGACAATGCAAAGCCTAATTCTGTTTTGCTGTAACCCTCTTCAATGAGAAATGGCATTGCCAGGGTAAAGTTTTTCCGAACCAGATAATAACCGGCATAGCCGACAAATATTCCGAGGAAAACCTGTAGCCGGAGGCGAGAGTATTGTCCATCCACGTCTTCATCAGCGATTGGCTGTCGATGAGCTGCGGGCTTTAGGAAACCAATCATAGTGAAGTTTTACTCTGGTGTGTCATGTAAGAAAACGGCTGCTTTGTCAGGGAAATCAGTGAAAATACCGTCAACACCCACTTGGTTAAAAAAGATGTCTAGCAGTATTTCGAAGCTTTCCGCATAAGCGGGCATTGCAATACTATCTTTTCTGAACGTGTAGGGGTGTACGGCGAGACCTGCTGCATGTGCGTTTGCAACGAGTGGAGTTATACTGAGGGTTGTTGATTGTGACGTCGGCGATACAATCAGATTGATATCCGGGCCAATGCCATCGGCGTACTTGGCCACGGTGTCAAAGCCACCCTCCGCGACCATCCACTGATAGGCTTCGTTGCGCTCCATCAATTGGACCAGTTTAACCTGCATCCCCAACGCCGGCATTAGGGTATCGTGGATACGCTTTAGATCGTCGTAGTCAAACGTTTGTAAAAAAACCTTATCGGTTTTATCCGTATAGCCGTAGGCTTTCAGAGTTTTTAAAACCGCCTCGCTGATGTCCTTACCTTCATCAAGGTGAAACTGAGGACTTTTTATCTCCGGGTAAATGCCGACGTTGCCACCTGTCGACTTATTCAAGCCTTGAATAAGTTCAATTTCTTCCGCCAGCGTGTGGACAGAAAATCGCGATTTATTGACGGGGAATCTGTCGGCAAATACGGCTTTTTTTCCATGGCTGGCAATATTGTAGCGTTCGGTCACTCGCAGTGATCGAATTTCCTCGAGGGTAAAGTCAATCACATAATAGCGGCCATCAGAGCGTTGTCTGCCGGCGAAAGTTTCCTGAACATTGGTGACTTGGTCTAGATGATGGTCGTGCAATACGATCAATTGATTGTCCATTGTCATGACAATATCTTGCTCAATATAGTCGGCACCCATAGCATAAGCCATCGCTTTGGCCGCAATAGTATGTTCCGGCAGATAGCCACTGGCGCCACGATGTGCAATGACAATTTTATCGCTCGCTAAAGCTGCGCTCGTTGTGGCAATGGAAGTAATGAATGCCCACCCAAAAATCAATGTAGACCAAGATGTTTTTCTTTGTTTCATGGTATGTCCTACTTAATATCAGCCGGTTATTGCGCCAGGGTTTTGTAAAGTTGAGCTTTATCGCGTTTGAATCGCTGACCTGCAATAAGAAAGCAAGGGATGCAGATAAATGACACCATCGTAAAGCCAATTAGGGCAATTGTGTAAGGTTGCTCGACGCCCTGTGCAATCAGTTGGTCAATGGCAATACCGGCAAACGTAACGCCAAAGCCAACCCCAATTAAATTAAGTAATAGAATATAGACAGCAACAATAGTTGCTCTGACCTGTGGTGGGACTAATTCTTGGATGGTTGAAAATGTTGGTCCATAGAATGCACCGAGCTGGAAGTAGCCAAAGAACAAGCCTAACCAAAACCATATTGAATCGGGGTCAACTAAGCGATAGGCAATGTTGACAGGTGCCAAAATCAGCATAATCCAAAACAAAAACATCGGGCGACCGAGTCCGGTTCTACGGGTAAACCAGTCGCTGCCAATACCGCCAAATAGATTGCCAAGAATTCCGCCGGATATACCTATCCAGCCAGCATATTGTGCAATTTCAGCGCGATCAAAACCGCGTTCCTGGACAAACCACAACTGGTCAAAAACCGTAGCTCCAAGGATAAAGTGGTAAGCCACACCTCCAGCGATGGTTAACATTAGGGCAGGGGACCGAGGCAGCGTTTGCATCACCGTTGCAGTAATTTCTTTCATACTGGGTGCTGACTGAACCATTTTTTCTGCGGTGGCAAGATGACGTCGAGGTGTTTCTTTGATAAACCACATGATAATTGCCATGGCGACACCGAGCGCTCCCAACATATAAAAACAGTTGCGCCAACCCCATGACGGGCCAAGATAACCAACGATTAATAGACTAACACCAGTGCCAATAGGGACGCCCATATAATAGACGCCAGAGGCAAAACCCAGGCGAGAAGTGGGGAAGCGGTCGGCAAGAATTGACATGGCGCTAGGTGTCATCATTGATTCTCCGACACCGATAAACATACGTGGAATCGCTAAACTGACAAAGCCTTTAGCGGCGCCTGACAGTGCCGTTAATACACTCCAGGAGGCCAAGCCAATTGCGATTAGACGGGTTCGGTTGACTCTATCGGCGAGCACTCCCATGAATATTCCCATGGTAGAGTAGAAAAAAAGAAAGACCAGTCCAGTTAGTAGGCCGAATTCAGTATTGGTCAAATTTAGATCGGGAACGATAAAATTGGCAAAACTGGAGAGCAGCTGTCGATCAACAAAATTCATGACATTGAGCACAGTCAGCAACAGCAGAAAGGGCACGCTGCCGGGTAGTGTCTGTTCTTCAACTGGAGTGTCGTTTGACATCTTAATTTCCCCTGAGAAATAGTTTTCACTGTTATTATTGTACGCAATACAGCCAACATCGAAGTATCGATCGTCACTACGCCGCTCATGACAAGGGTATGAGGCGCCTACACTTTATCTGTCTTCGTTCTTTCAAACAAGCCACTAATGTATCCCAACTCAAGAGATCTATACGGTAATAAAAATAAGCAGATGAAACGTCGAATGTTTAGCGATAATTCGAGCTTTATTTCCTCTTTGGTATGCCGCCAATGAGATAAACGGTGGGATCGGCTTTCTAATAATTAACGATAGCCGCAGGCGGCGTTTGGTCTAACTCTCCTCGATTAAGCCGTCAACAAAATCTCTCCTTCGGTCAAAACATCAACGTTGACCAAAGCAAGTGAGCGGGTGATTTTTTTCATGCGGCAGTCTACCTCAGCATGCGGTCATAACTATCGATTGCCGTCGGCCAGCGTCTGGGACGACGTCAATTGAAATCCAGTTATTGGTGATTGGTATCAGCAATGCAGATTTTGTATCTGAGGAGAGCGGTTTTTAGTGCCGTAGGATGACAAGATCTAGCTGTCGAAGGGTTCAACTAAGCGATGTAGTGAAAGAAGGCTCGACAGAGCGTGTCGAGCCTTCAATAAAAGAGCACGGTAAAGTGCTTAACTGCTCAGTTGGTTACTGTTGCTGTCCGCGGTTAAATCAAATTCATATTTACTAACAGGCAGGTCCCGAATACGAATACCTGTTGCAGAAAATATTGCATTAGTCAGTGCGGGCGCTGTTCCCGGAGTGCCGGGTTCTCCGGCGCCGCCCCAGGACTCATAACTATTGATAATATGCGTTTCAATAGCCGGGGCATCACTCATTCTGACCATGGGATAATCATCGAAGTTAGACTGTTGGACGCGACCATTCTCTATAGACACTTCACCATAAAGTGCTGCTGTTAGACCGTAAATGACACCAGATTCCATCTGTGCGATGAGTCCATCGGGTGCTACAGCAAAACCTGCATCGATGACAACGGTAACCTTGTCGACGCTTATTTTCCCGGCGGTTACGGTAACATCAACAACTTCTGCGACGATTGAGCCAAAGGAATCTTGCAGCGAAATACCGCGCCCCTGACCCGCCGCCAGAGGTTTCCCCCAGTCAGACTTTTCGGCCGCGAGATCAAGTACCTTGAGGTGACGGGGTTTATTTGATAGTAGATCGCGACGAAACTGATAGGGGTCTTGTTTTGCCTCATAGGCAAGTTCGTCGACGAAAGACTCAGTAAAGAAACCATGCTGGGAATGATCGACACTGCGCCATGCGCCAAATGGAATATGTGTTGGGCTATCAGCGAAGTGAATATCCTGATTGCCAATGTCATACAGGATATGAGGCGCTTCTGTCGGTTCGTGCTTGTCGACAAATTGATTTTCCCACACGGTCGGTTTCCCTGAGGCATCAAGCGCCGCGGTGAAATTTGATGCGACTGCAGGCCGATAGAAGTCATGCTGCATATCTTCCTCCCGCGACCAAATCAGCTTTATGGGTAGTCCTGTCTGCTGGGAGATTTTTGCTGCCTGGATAGCGGCATCGGGCTGACTTCTACGACCAAAGCCGCCACCGAGGAATTGATTGGTTACGGTAACGTTGGCAGCGTCCATTTCCAGCGCTGCTGCCACTTGATGCTTGAAACCAAGAGGGTTTTGAGTGCCAGTCCAAATGTCGCATTGCCCATTGGCAACGCGTGCCACGGCATTCATCGGTTCCATGCAGGCATGTGCCAGGTAGGGGACACGGTAACTTCTCTCAACGACTCTGTCAGCGTTGGCAAAGGCTTGACTGACGTCACCCAATTTCAGATCCGTTTTACTGTCACCGGAGGCTTTTGCCGTATTCATGTCTTCCAGAAATTGTTGGAATAGGAGTTCGCTATTAGCGCTGTCGCGGGCTGTTTCGGTCCAGGTGACAGTGATTTCGGCCAGGGCCTGCTTTGCCTGCCAATAACCATCAGCAACAACGGCGACGGCGTCATCCAACTGCACTATCTGTACGACACCAGGCATCTCCGCTGCCTTCGATGAATCAACGGTAGCAACCTGTGCACCAAAGACCGGAGCTGCCTTGATCGTCGCAATTTTCATTCCTTCAACGTCGACGTCAATGCCAAATTGCGCAGTGCCATCAACCTTCGATGGAATATCCAATCGCGGTTTGTTTTTGCCCATCAACGTAAATTGATCAGGGGTTTTCAACACCGGTGTTGCCGATGGCGTTTTTTCTGCGGCTGCAACGATAAATGTGGAATAAGGTTCTTTTTTACCCGTGCTGGTATGGATTATCTGTCCGTTAGCGGTCGATAGCTCGGAGGCATCTATGCCCCAAGCTTCAGCCGCCGAATCGACTAACATTTCTCGCGCAGCAGCACCGGCAACACGCATACCGTAAACCCCTGTAGCTCTGATGCTTGCGCTGCCCCCGGTGATTTGGAGATTCAACGATTTAGTAACTTGCAAGAAAACACCGTCGACGGATCCCACTAATATTTTTGGGATTTGAGCGTCACCTAAAATGAAACCTTTACCTAGGGCATAGTTTGCATAGGCATCTTCCGCGGGTGCCTCAATGAAGGACACATCATCCCAACTGGCATCTAACTCATCGGCAAGCATCTGCGCCAATGCTGTTTGCGCACCTTGACCCATTTCTGAATGAGGGACGATAGCTGTCACTTTATTATCGCCATCAATTTTCACCCAGGCATTAATCAGCGACTCACCGTCTTTTGCAACATACTTGGCCATACTGGGAGCACGATGCCCAGGCCGTATCGCTACGCCAATCACCAGTGCTCCAGTACCGATTGCACCAGCGGTGATGAACCCTCGTCTAGTCCACTTACCCATTTTGCACCTCCCGCTCGTTGTTAGGATCAAACATTTGTACGGGAGTAGCGTCGGCTACTCGCTTTATACCGCGTTTAATTCGATCATACATTCCACACCGGCATATGTTGCCTGACATTGCTTTATCAATGTCCTGATCGGAAGGCTGAGGATTATCGTTAAGTAAAGCGACTGCCGACATAAGTTGACCAGATTGACAGTAACCACATTGAGGTACCTGTTCGTCAATCCAGGCCTGTTGCAGTGGGTGAAAACCATTATCGTCGGCGAGTCCTTCAATGGTGGTAATGTTGGCACCTTCAAAAAGGGAAATTGGCATCACACATGATCTGACGGATTTGCCATTGCTGAGTACGGTGCATGCTCCGCATTGCGAAATGCCGCAGCCAAATTTCGTTCCGGTTAAGGAAAGGTTTTCCCGTAAAACCCACAGGAGGGGGGTATCAGGAGCGGCATCAACGGACTGCTGCACTCCATTAACAGTTAACTGAATCATATTGATAATGCTCCAAAGGGTAGGGTTTTTTGCAACCCGAACATGTTAACGTAAAAATTAAACTGGTTAGGGACAAAAGCCCACTGAGATGCCGATGTACTTTGCTACAGCATAGCGGTAATAGCTTATCATAAAAAAAGGAGATAGAAAGGCTCGCGCTTTTGCA
>TARA_B110000908_G_scaffold100874_1_pt1 | contig 21931 bp, 21 predicted proteins | sample TARA_B110000908 | Tara Oceans TARA_B110000908 (sample SAMEA4398067) | marine metagenome | biome: Polar Biome; feature: [DCM] deep chlorophyll maximum layer (ENVO:01000326); material: water (ENVO:00002006), including particulate matter (ENVO:01000060) such as... | depth 36 m
AACAATTTATCGCCGCTGCGGAAAAGGAAATGGGTAAACCCTGTGCCTCAGGTGAGTTCGGAGCCGATATGAAAGTGGCTCTCATCAACGATGGTCCAGTGACCATAATGATCGACTCGAATCTCAGAGAATAACTCAAGTGGCCTCAGTATCGACGAGGCTACTTTTTTAAACGGACTGCGGTGCCACAATAGGTGCAGTAGAACCACTTAAAAAACATGGCATGCAAGGCTGTGGGGAAAATATAACCAATCACGGGGACGTGATGTGCCTTTTTATTTTTCAGACATTTCTTAGGAGAAAACTGACGCTGGCCACAAACACGGCAACGCGCTCCGACTCCCCAGAAGAGATAGCATAATGCCGATACAACTAGACCTATTGATAAACCTACAACCCACCAGAGCATGCTGTTTCCGCTCATGTGCTCGTGAATGAGAAGCCATGGGATACCAATTAAACAGGCGGCCAACATCACTTCCACAAGCACTGCAAAAAATGCCGAGACTCGAACACTCACCGGATCAGGGTGCAACACACCTCTGACGAATCGGCGAGACTCGGGACGGAGCCCCTCGTTAAGGCCATCACTTACAGAGACTGATTCCTTCGGATTACCTTTATCGAGAGGTTTTACGTGATGATCATCCGATGAAGCCGTCTCAAAGTTTCTAATGCGGGATACCATCAAGCCCGTACGCTTGACCTCGGCTTCACGACGCTGTGCCTTGGCGAGCCGGGCTGACGTCATCACATTAATCTCTACCTCTCCTTCACACTGGGTCAACAGATATCCTTCGGGGATGTCTGCAACGGCAAGTTTATGGCGCCTGATCAGGGTAGGATGAAGTGGCACCGCCTCGGGAGAAATCGCAAGCATTTCTTGCACTTCAGGATCCTCCTCAAAATTGACTAGATTGTGGTCGATATCAAAGGAGTGGGCTTCGTCCCCATTTTCGGAATCAACATCTTCCTCCTCTTCTTCGTAAGCATTATCAGACTCTTCCTGCTGTTGAGGAGCATCCACTATTTCCTCCACTGCCTCAGTCTCCACGGGCGTGACGTTGACATAAGTAGAACTGGTCTCCTGCCAAGTTTTAACATGGTCCACGGTAGGAGCATCCGCCATAATTCCTAGTGCCTTGTTGGCCTTAACCAGTTCAGCAACCAGTTCCCTTGGATCAGCTTCACCTAGTTCGTGTGCATCAAGATAGCCCACTGCTTCCAGAAGCTCAACGGCATCGGATGGGAGATCTATTATATCTTCAAGTTTCGGCATGGGCTATTTCGTAAATCGAATACGCGGTCTAAACTAGCGGTCTTTCCTGAGGTGACAAGCAACTTATCCGAGCGATGAACGCATCTCCTGTAGCTGGCCAAGTTTTTGCGCCCATTCGTCTCTACGAGCCTTCTCGCGGTCAACGAGTTCGGCAGGTGCACGATCTACAAAGGCCGAGTTTCCGAGCTTTGACTCACATTTCTTCACTTCGCCTTCGACTTTTGCAATTTCTTTGTCGATCCGCGATTTTTCAGCCTCCACATCGATCAATCCTTCGAGCGGCAAGTAAACTTCACCCACGTCCGTTACGGCAGCGGGAGTTCCCTGCGGTGCGTCATAGGAATCAAGAATTTCAATTTCACCTCCAGCGAGCAGGCCAAGCACATCGATCTCGGATAGGAGCCAATCAGCAGCCTTGATAATGATAAATTTAACATCCTTACGAGCGCCAACATTGTATTCAGCCTTAAGATTACGCATGCGCCCCGCGGTGGTGTAGACAGAATCGGCTTGTGAAGCTGAATCTTGAGAACCAGCAGCCAAGGGGCTGGATGGGTAAACTTTTTCCATCAGGAATTTGCCCTTGTCGATATAACCCATACGAGAAGAAAGTTCCTCAGTAATATGTGGCATGTATGGATGCAGGAGTTGCAGGTAGCGGCTCATTACGGCGTCGAATACAGCAAGAGTCGTTTCACGAGCTTCGGTAGAGGCCGAATCACGAAGGTCACCTTTGACAGCCTCAAGGTATTTATCGCAGAACTCACTCCAGAGGAAATCGTAGAGCTGCTGACCGACGTCGTTGAAGCGGTAGTCGGCATAGGATTTTTCAAGATTCACCGCAAGAGAATCGAGCTTGTTGGCAATATCGATGTGATACGGCCGCAAGCTACTGGCAACCGGTAACTGACAACTGGAAACTGTGGCTTCGCTGCCCATTTGACGGAATCTGCAGGCGTTGTAGATTTTGTTAGCGAAGTTACGACCTTCAGCAACGAGCTGCTCGTCAAACCTAACATCCGCTCCAATCGGTGCGGTGCGAAGCAAACCGAAGCGGAGTCCATCAGCACCATAGACATCCATCAGATCGATTGGATCAGGTGAATTCCCTAACGACTTACTCATTTTCCGTCCTTGGCTGTCACGGATGATGGAGGTGAAGAAGACGTTTTTGAATGGGATCTGCTGCTTGAAGTAGAAACCAGCCATGATCATGCGGGCAACCCAGAAAAAGATGATATCCGGTCCGGTGACGAGGTCTGTGGTCGGGTAGAATTTTTTCTGTTCGGCCTCATTCATGGTGGCGAAGGGCCACAGCCATGAGCTGAACCAGGTATCCATGACGTCTTCGTCGCGCACCCAGTTTTCAGGATCGGACGGAGGTTCGGCACCCACGTAAATGTCGCCGGCCCGCATGTCGACCACGTCTAACGATTCGGCGGCGAGTAGAGCCTCGGATTTTTCCTTGCGATACCATACTGGAATCTGGTGACCCCACCAGAGCTGGCGACTGATGCACCAGTCCTGAATGTTGTCCATCCAGTTGGCGTGGGTCTTGGCCCAGCGGGCTGGACGATACTGGATATCATCGTCGGCGACAGCTTTGGCTGTTTCTTCGGTGGCTGGGTATTTGAGGAACCACTGCATGGAAATGCGCGGTTCGATAGGAACATCGGCGCGCTCGGAGTAGCCGACGTTGTTCTCGTATTCTTCAACCTTGATGAGCAGGCCAAGCTCTTCGAGTTTTTGGGCGGCTTTCTTGCGCGCGACAAAACGATCAAGGCCGTCGAGGTCCGGGCAATCGGGACAGTTGACGGAGCCATCAGCGTGCAGGGTGTCGATAATTTCGAGGTTGTGGCGTGCACCGATCTCGAAGTCAGCCTTGTCATGGGCGGGGGTGATTTTTAGAGCACCGGTTCCGAACTCGATATCGACGTGGTCGTCCGCGATGATTGGGATATCTGCGGCGGGGAATGGTCGGCGCACCTTTTTACCGATGAGAGCAGTGTAGCGTTCATCCTTGGGATTCACAGCCACAGCGACGTCGCCCATAAGGGTTTCGGGTCGGGTAGTGGAGATTTCAAGAAACTCGCCTGGGGTATCGACCAGTTCATATTTCATGAAGTAGAGTTTCGACTTTTTAGGCTTGGAAATCACTTCCTCATCGGAGAGGGCGGTGAGGGAAACTGGGCACCAATTAACCATGCGTTTGCCACGATAGATCAAGCCATCATTGAAAAGTTTGCTAAATACTTCGGACACCTGGGCTGAGTAATCGTCGTCCATGGTGAAGCGCTCACGATCCCAGTCGCATGAGCAGCCGAGTCGTTTTAATTGCTGGATGATAATACCACCGTGTTTTTCCTTCCAATCCCAAACACGCTCGAGGAAGGGTTCACGTCCGAGGTCGCGGCGAGTTTTCCCTTCTTCTTCGCGAAGTTGCCTTTCAACCTTAGTTTGAGTGGCAATGCCAGCGTGGTCGGTTCCAGGAAGCCATAGAACCTCTTTACCTTGCTGTCGGGCGCGGCGTGCAAGAATGTCTTGGATCGTGTTATTAAGGACGTGTCCGAGGTGAAGGATTCCGGTGACGTTGGGTGGAGGGATGACGATGGAATACCCCTCCTTTTCAGAAGATTCATCTGCGTGAAAACAACCATTTTCCAGCCATGCGGAATACCATTGTTTCTCGACGGCCTGTGGTTCGTAGGCTTTAGGAAGCTCGGATGAGTCAGACATAGGCGCGGGTTCTGCCAAAGTCCCTTGTGTTTGTAAAGAGTGCTTCGCTGAAACTACAAGTTTTAAACTCCAATTACCAAAAGTGCTAAGTTTCAAAAACCAAACTCCAAAAACCAATTTCCAATCACAAAAACACTGGATACATGGACAAAAAGTCCTGTTAATCCTGTTAATCCTGTCTAGAAAACCGCATGCCGACGACAATTCTCGCCATTGAGTCCAGTTGTGATGAAACAGCTGTGGCGATTCTACGCTATGATGAGGGCAAGGTGACCGTGCTTTCATCTGAGATTTCATCGCAAATTGACATCCATCGAGAGTTCGGTGGGGTGGTGCCTGAGCTGGCTAGCCGAAACCATTCACTCCACCTCCGACCACTGATTGAGATTGCGCTGGAAAATGCTGGTCTTGGCGTTGATGAAATCGATGCCTTTGGTGCGACCGCGGGTCCGGGCCTTGCATCATCGCTGCTGGTGGGAAACACCACCGCCAAATCACTATCCATGGCTATGGGCAAACCCTTTATCTCGGTGAATCATATGGAGGGTCACTTGCTATCTCCTTTTTTGATGGCAGAAAAACTAGAATCTAATCTGGCGCTGATTGTATCGGGTGGCCACACGCTCTTGATCCACATGAAGGACTTCGGTGATTATGCATTGCTCGGAAGCACCCGCGATGATGCGGCAGGCGAGGCTTATGATAAAGTCGGTAAAATGCTTGGCCTCCCCTACCCTGGAGGGCCGGAAATCGAAAAACAGGCCCGTAACGGCTCACCAACAGCGTTTAAGTTTCCCCGATCAATGATGAAGGATGGGCTTGGGTTCTCATTTTCAGGACTCAAAACGGCTGTGCTTTATCAGCTCGAAAAGCTTGATCCATCCCAAGGGCGAGCCCCAATCGACGCAATCCCCGACCTTTGCGCGTCGTTTCAGCAGGCTGTCATCGATGTCTTGGTTTACAAAACCATGCTCGCGGCCAAGCAATGCGGGGAAAACCTGATCACTCTCTCGGGCGGTGTTTCATGTAATCTCGCGCTTCGGGAAGCAATGCAGCAGGCTTGCGATCAGGCGGGACATCATCTCCTCATAGCGCCACCAGCCTTATCTACGGATAATGCTGCTATGATTGCCTTTGTGGCACTTCAGAGCCATCTCAGGGGTGTTTCCTCAAGCCTGCACGAGGATATCAATCCCAATTTACAGCTTGTTGCTGCTAAATAAGGCTGGTTTCACGAGTAAACAGCATACTTGCACTGGGCTGGAAAAAACGCTAAACCCTGCCCACACCTAGCCTACCAACCCGATCCACACCATGGAAACCAACGATACCAACGATACCAACACCCCCTCCCAAGCTCCTACGGAGTCCACTACCAACAATGTGGTCCCCACTTCTAACAAAAATGGTGGCAATCAGCTTACAACAGCCCTGATCGTCATCATCGTCGTCCTTCTCTTTGTCATGCTAATGCTTTCAATGAACGGCAAACTTTTCCAATCCGATGGAGGCAATAACGCCGACATTGCCGCACTGACAGCTAAAAACGCTCAACTACGAGCCGATGCCAATGCTGAGCGTGCCCGCCAAGGACTACCTCCACTTCCTGAGGATTCCAGCAGTGCACGCATGACCGCTGATCGACTTAAGCGCGACGCCACAGCACTCGCATCCCTCGCAGGTCAGTGGCAGACTGAACTCGAAACCAAAGATGCCGCCCTGCGCGATCTTCAGAGCCAGCTGACATCACGTGATGAAAATGCCAAACGCCTCTACGCTCAAATTTCAGCCTTGCAAACCAAGCTCGACCAGGCTGCCAATTCTACCAATCAGGTGGCGAGACTCGGTAATGATTTGCAAATGGCCAACAACCAGATCGAGAACTATCGCAAGCAACTCGCCGAACTTCAAGGACAGCTAGCAGACTTTCGAACTCGCCCAAGCACCGAGGATACGGCTATACTCCGCAAGCAACTCAACGATAGCGTTGAAAACCGTAATAAGTTACAAATGCAAATCGACGGACTTCTGGAGGCCGCTAAAAACAAGATCGACCGAAGCCAGTATGACGAAGCCATGGCAGAAATCGCCAAACTCCGCCCTCAAGTCAACTTGCAACGCTACGAGATTCAGAGACTCCGTTCCCTGCTTGACCGCGCTCGTTTATTCATCGAATCAGAGAAAGATCTTCCTGCTGAAGCCGCTCGCCTCTATGCCCGCCTCAAGACTCTCGACAATGTCAGTGGCCCAGCTCTTACGCCCGCTTATAAAGAGATTGAAACTACATTAGGGGCCCGTGTCATTCACAGGCAGACTTTCGCCACCGGATCCTCCCAGATCACCTTCAACCGCGAAACAATGATTAAAAATGCCATGGGTAAAGGTGCTGGCAGCACGTCCTACTTTCTTGTTGTCGGTTATGCCTCCAAAACAGGAGGAGCAAAAGCCAACCAGACACTCTCTGCAGCAAGAGCCACGACAGCGGCCTCCGTTGTCAACCTACTCAAAACTCCACAACAAGATGTCCGCGCCGTTTATCTTGGGCAAACCGATCGTTTCGATAAAACCAACCACATATCGAACCAGATCTGTGAAGTCTGGGAAATTAAGAGATAGCAGTCAGCAGATATCAGGATTCGGGTGGTAGGCAGCAGGAGTCAGGACAGGCTCTGACGCGCCGCCTTGATCGTGTTAGAAATCAGCATGGCGATGGTCATGGGGCCAACACCACCCGGCACCGGAGTGATGGCTGAGCACTTGGGTGCCACTTCATCGTAGGCGACGTCACCTACGAGGCGGTAGCCGCGTTTAGCGCTGGGATCATCGACACGATTGATGCCCACGTCGATCACAGCAGCTCCCTCTTTGACCATATCAGCAGTCACAAATCCGGGACGTCCAATGGCGGCGACGATGATATCGGCTCGACTACAGACCTTCGCTAGGTCCTTGGTTCTCGAATGAGCTACGGTCACGGTTGCGTTGCCCTCTTTACTCATCAAAAGCAAAGCCATTGGTTTACCTACAATCATACTACGTCCAATAACCACAGCCTCTGCACCCGATGTTTCCACACCGGCCTCTTTAAGTAATCGCATACACCCAGCTGGTGTGCAGGGGACAAACCCGCTACCATCTTCCAACGCGAGCTTGGCTACATTAACAGGATGAAAGCCATCGACGTCCTTAGCGGGATCGATCGCCCTCACAATGGCGTCCTCATCAATCTGTGGCGGTGGTGGCGACTGCACCAGAATCCCGTGAATCGCAGGGTCAGCATTCAGCTCTTCTACGACAGCGAGCACCTCTTCCTGAGTAGCATTCACAGGCAGCTCAATCTTGCGTGAATGCAATCCAAGCTCTGCGCACTTGCGGACTTTGGAGCCGACATAAACCTTAGATGCGGGATCCTCTCCCACTAACACGACAGCCAGGCCCGGTATAACTCCGCTGTTTTTGAGATCTTCGATTTCCTGACCACATTCGGCTAACACTTTCTTAGCCACGGATTTACCATCAATAATTTTGCTCATCATATTTATTCGTTAGTTGGGATATCATCAACGCCTTCCCGGAGCGCATTTTCAACTTGGTTGCGATAGTTTTCAAATTCATCATCTTCCATTTTAGGAGGAACTAGAATTGCCTCATCGACGGTGATCGTTACTTTGCTAAACGGCTTAGGGATCCGGAATCTATCCCAGCTCTTTAATCGCCAGCACGATGAGTATTCGAATCTAACTGGAATAATGGGCGCACCGGACGACTGCGCCAGCTTTATTATACCCGGCTGTAGATGATAACGAGGACCACGTGGCCCATCGGGAGTAACAAAAAGATGCTCCCCTGCCTTGAGCGCTTTTTTAAGAGCAATGAGAGCCGCTACTCCACGTCGGGAACTGGAGCCTCGCACTGTCTTGACGCCAAAGTTTGCCACCACCGATTCAATGACGGCTCCATCGCGACTAGCACTGGCCAATGCGCTTGCAGGCGCACTCCCGCTAAATCTCTTTTTAGTCAACGGTGCAGCGAATAGACAGTTATGCCAAAAAATCCAAATCACGGGAACCCCTGGCCCAGCCTTCTCTTTCTGACCGCTAGGATCATGCAAACGATAACGAAGCGTCAGCCCAATCGTACGCATTAGTGAGGAAACTATTTTCCCCGCGACCCACTGTTTCCACGTCCCTCTGATTTCCGACCGATCGCTCATCATCAAGTATAACAAGTGAGGCCTAGAGGAAGCCTTGGATGTGAAGTGTTTCTACGAGATATTGCTGTCTAGCTAACAAATCCTGATAAAATGCATGCCTAGTTTCGTCCGGTTCACACATGGTGTCGGGGTCGGGAGAAACAGCATAACTTATAATCTCCTCATAACTTAAATCTTCCCCACTGTGGCGGAAAAAAACAACCGCAGCCTGCAGTGCCGCACCGAGTGCTGCCCCCTCGTCTGTCTTCAATTTAACGAGAGGCAAACCAAACACATCAGAAATGATTTGTCGCCATACGGGGCTCTTAGCACCTCCACCGGTCACCTTCACCGAGGTGGGTTCAAAGCCAAGTTCACACAGCCGCAGCATGCCATAACCAAGACTCAGGCTAACACCTTCCATCGCGGCTCGCATGATGTTTGACTTTTTAAAATTGGAAATATTCAGTCCATGGAGCACACCGCAGCCATCTGGCAGACTTGGTGTTCTTTCCCCTTGGAAATAGGGTAACATCATCAAACCTTCGGAGCCCATTGGAGCAGAGGCTACCTCCTTCTCCATACGGTCATGATCCCAACCGTAATGATTTCTAACTGCCTCGGTCACCACTGTGGCATTCATCGAGCAGGCTAAAGGCAACCATCGGTTTGTAGAGTCACAGAATGCAGCCACCTCTCCTTGAGGATCGATTAGAGGCTGATTATGCACACCATACACGGTGCCACTCGTCCCTAGCGAAACGGTGACCTGCCCGTCACCCACATTACCTGTTCCGATCGCTCCCATCATGTTATCACCACCTCCTGCACTGATCAAAACCTGTCGACCTAAGCCCCAGGCATCGGCCAGCTCTGGGCGGATAGGCCCAAGTATATCAAGCGACGACCCGACAGCAGGTAATGCGTGGTGTAACCCGGGATCGATAAAATCGATAATTTCCCGACACCAGCGACGATTGCGAACATCGAACATCCCCGTCCCCGAGGCATCCCCTGGCTCCATGCGTTTTACACCTGTTAGCCAGTAATTAATAAAGTCATGAGGCAGCAGGATGGTTTCTATCCGTTGAAAATTTTGTGGTTCATTTTGCTTTAGCCAGAGAATCTTGGGCGCCGTGTATCCGGGCAACATGGGATTACCAGCCAGTTCGATCAGACCTGGAGCACCGCCAAAGGCACGAGAGATTTCATCACACTGCTCAGTAGTCGAAGTATCACTCCACAGCTTAGCAGGACGGATGATACTGTTTTCAGAATCCAGGATGACCAGCCCATGCTGCTGACCACTCACACCAATCGCAGAGACCCGTGATGCGTCAGCTCCGAGCTGCTTCAGGCAGTCGCGGATGGTGTGATCCACGGCCTTGATCCACAGCGCAGGATCTTGTTCACGATGCCCTTCGGGAAGCCCCTCGATCATACCATAATACTGAGATGATTCTGCAACAACCGCAGCCTTTTCGAGATCAAAGACCAATGTCTTTGTGCCTTGGGTGCCAGTGTCTATTCCGAGTACGTACATGAGGTAACCTAATGAGGGAGTGCAGCATGCTCGCCGCACATCTATTCATTGCCCTGACAGAGCCTTTTGACAAGTCCCCGTGTCAGATTTCTCTGTCCAATCGACTATTTTAACCCAAAAATCAGGTCAGCACTTTGATGAAAGTCATAAATCCCGCAAAAATGATCGCAATCGCTGCCAGTGAACCAATGACGATATCACGTCTCATCGTCTCAGGACGATGTGTCGAAACCGTAGATGGAAAGACGATCGCGGCATAGGCCATCCCTGCCAACAGTCCGCCAGCATGGGCCGCATTATCAATAAAACTCATGCCTATAACACCAATCACCATCATCATCAGCACGCCCGCTAACAATCTTCTTCTGGCAGGCTTGGGAACGAGCCGAGAGTGTAATGTCTCAAAGACCAGCATGAAGCCTAACAAACCCATCAGACCACCCGATGCACCGACGGCAATCTTATTAGGAAACCAATAGAAGGTAGCGAGCCCACCCACCCAAGCGGCAGCCACAAAGACGATCAATAGATGAGGCCAGCGAGCTAATGTTTCGGTCCTCCGCCCCAGATAAAGTATCCCACCGGCATTCATCAAAAAGTGGATTGCGTTTCCATGCAGCATCGGAGCTGTAAGCATTCGCCACCATGCTCCCCCATCAAGTTGTTCAGGGTGTTGTAGAGCGACATGTTTAAGTAAACCTGCCTGCATCACAGAAGAATCAAACTGAGTCTTCCCCCAGTCGAGATAGACTTGAGCTAGTCCACAAATCAGCAGACAGCCTAATAAAAAATAGGTCACGGGGATTTTCTGACGTTGCAGCCAAGTATCGAACTGAGCATCAGGGATCTCTTTCGCTAGATCGGATGGCTTGGTTTGCGCCAGATGACGCTTCTTTTTCCATCCTTCATACAACGGTAAAAGACCAAAGAGAAACAGCAACATGGCCGCCAAACCTGTTAGCTGGTGTGAGTAGAGCGCCTCGATCTTACCACCACCGTTTTTCCAAGCACCATAGATCGTCCAGATCATGATCGCACCGAAGACAAGACCCATTCTCTTACCATCACTAAGATCCTGATCGGCATACCTCGTTTGTCGGGCACGCATGGACTTGTGGAGAGCCGATACCTCTTCGGGAACAACAAGCTGATCAGATGCAGGAGTCCACACGAAATCGATACCCTCACGGGAAACGCTTACCTTCTTGGCCAGCTCGTCCGCGTCTTTTGCCGAGTGGACTTTGCCCTTAAGGTCTATATAGCCAAAATCCTCTTGAGAGGATGGCTTCGGGGGAAACGCATCTGATCGGGCCCAAACAGGAACCTCGTCGTCAGCGTTGGATTTTCCTGCCACAGGAAATGGTTACTGACCCCCTCCTGCTGGAGGAGTTGTAGGCACAGCCGGTGCTGGTGGAACTACGGGTGCCACGGGTGGCGTAACCGGAGTCGCTGGTGGGGTAGGCGCAGGAGTAACTGGAACGACTGGTGCAGGTGTTTCAGCAGCATCCTTCTTTTTAGGCATTTCAACGGCAGGCGTTTCACCTTCAAGCACTTTAGGAATCTCTACAGCAGGTGTAGGTTCCTCAGTTTGCTCTGCAGGGTCAGCAACAATCGTAGGATTATTGTTCTGGCGTTTACCAATAAGAATCGCAAGCACCAGTGTGATGATGAAAAACAAAGTTCCAAGGTAGACCGTGCCTTTCTGCAGCACATCAGTGGTGCGTGCACCAAATGCCTGGTCAGTAAGACCGGCACCAAAGGCGGCACCGAGGCCTTCCTGCTTGGGACGCTGCATCAGAACAACAAGTGCAAGCAGAAGACAGATGATCACATGGATCACCAAGAGGAGATTAATAGAAATAGTAAGCCAATCGGCAGCAATGATAGGAGTCATGGGCGCGGGAATATGGTGAAGTGATTGCACCTTGTAAAGGCGCGATTCACGCCTTTTTAAGGTATTTTTTGATCTAGGGTAAAATCGCTCCGCTACTAAATGTGGCGGAGGACCTCGTTTTTTTCGTTACAGACGACTCTTTTGGGAAGAATCGGGTTTTCGGAAATTGCAAAAGCCATGATGGTAATGCGTTCTCCAGCTTTAATAATGTGAGCGGCACCGCCGTTCATAATGATTTTCCCCGTGCCAGGCTTTCCGGCTTGGGCGTAGGTTTCGAGTCGTCCTCCTTTGGATGCTGAAGTCACGAGGACTCGCTCGCCCTCCCAGAGGCCGGCCTCTTCCATTAGGTCAGAAGGGATTTCAATGCTACCTTCATACTCAACGTCAGCGACGGTGACACAGGCGCGGTGGATTTTTGATTTCAGAAGCACGTGCTGCATGGGCGCAAACAAGCCGCGAATTGCACGAAGGTCAAGGCATAAGCTCGGCAATAAGGCGCAATTTTCAAAATATACGGATTGCAATTGTCGGTTTTCGCCCTAGCGTCCCGCGCCATGCTCAAAGCAGGAATCGTAGGTCTACCCAATGTCGGCAAGTCGACACTCTTTAACGCAGTCACCCGCACCCGCAATGCGGAGGCGGCCAACTACCCATTTTGCACCATCGACCCGAACGTCGGGGTTGTCACTGTGCCTGATGACCGACTGGATGTGCTTGCCAAAATCAGCAAAACCCAGAAAATCATCCCCGCAGCGATTGAATTTGTTGATATCGCAGGACTCGTCGAAGGAGCTTCTGAAGGCGCAGGCCTTGGAAACAAGTTCCTCGCCACCATCCGCGAAGTCGATGCCATCGTGCAAGTGGTTCGCTGTTTTGATAACGATGACATTATCCACGAGTTAGGTAGCGTTGATCCCATCCGTGATATTGAAATCATCAATTCCGAGCTAATTCTCGCTGATATGGCCGCGTTGGAAAAACGTAAGCTCTCTCGCATAAAGAAAGCCAAGAGTGGTGATAAGGAGTCTAAAAAAGAGGTCGAACTCATCGACAAACTACTCCCCCACCTCGATGCCTGCAAACCAGCCCTGACAATGGAGCTCTCCAAGGATGAGCAAGTCACCCTGAAGGAGCTCTTCCTACTTTCCTCAAAACGCACCATCTTCGCCTGCAACGTCGCCGAAGACGAACTTGCTGAGGCGCAGAAAGACCCTGATAGTCACGCCATGGTGGCCAAAGTTCGCGATTACGCCTCAGCATCTCATGATGCCGAGGCCATTGTCATCTCTGCACGGATCGAAGAAGAGCTTGTAGAGCTCGACCCGGAGGAAGCCACCGAGTTTCTTGCCGACATGGGAATCACTGATTCAGGTGTATCCACATTGATCCGCGCCGTTTACCACCTTTTGGGCCTTCGCACTTATATTACTAGTGGTGAAAAAGAAACCCGCGCTTGGACCATCCATCACGGTGACAAAGCCCCGGCAGCCGCTGGCGTCATCCATGGCGACTTCGAGCGTGGTTTCATTGCAGCCGAGGTTGTGGCCTACGATGACCTCGTTGCAGCAGGATCCAAGTCAGCCGCCCGTGATGTCGGTAAACTCCGTATTGAGGGCAAGGAATACGAGGTCAAGGATGGCGACGTCGTGGAGTTTCGCTTCAACGTATAACGAAGTCGTAAACAACTCTATTTAATATAGTTAAATACAAACACAAGGCATCTCACCAACCGTAGCTCCTATCCGGAGTTATGGTTTTTTTGTGCCCAGTCATCAACACTAGATGAATTCGCAAACTCCATGATGGGCCTCTCAGAATACACACCCTGAATATCAGGAAACTTCGACTTCCAGCATCTCAATTCTTTCAAGATTGTCGGCTTTTATCGTCATATCGGCATCAAGGTTCAATTAAAAATGAACAATAAATGACCCCCAATACATCTCAACCATAATTTTAGTGCTGTTTTTGACGCCGAGCACTAACAGGAAGAATCGCCCAATTAGTGAAGTTGCGCCCAAGGAACGACCCCGCTCAAGGACGGCGTAATACAGCAGTTTAAACGCATCAGCTACTCTATCGAGAGCCAAACTGAAACAGCCTGTCGGCATCGTCTGCCAAGATCTCTACCCTGACAGCGTCACTTACGTCCAAGTATACCACGGTGCAGCAAAACTTGGCACTCGAGGCACTGCTCTACCTCAGTCGGTGATTCGCTTTGACACCATTGTCCCCCAGGATCAACTGATCCCGCTCGGAGAGTGGCGTGACACCCTTGCCGATGGAAAATACACCATCGAAGTCCTCGCAATCACCCCATTTCACCAAGGTAAGCCCGAGCGACTCGCCCACACGACCTTTGTAATCGACCGTGGAATGCATGCTCCTAGCGTCGTCAAAAGAGATCCATAATAGAGCCACACACATTTACCTAATCTTGATGCGTCCACCCCTTACATTTAGGGATGCATCGGACCCACCCCCCCTCTTCACCCGGGGAAGGTTTTTTGTGTATTTCAGAGCCGATCAGTGAGCGGACAGCCGGAAAACCTTATTATTTTTAAAAAAGAGGCGGCGCTAAAGGCGTATTTTCAAGCTCAGGTGATCACATCATCAAAATAAAGATTGATTCATCTCAATTATTAGGCACACTTAAATATCAAAGATTACTCAGAGAGTATTGAGATTGAAACTTTACTGCTTATCAGACATGTCAAAATGATTAGCAGCGACTTAAAATCTCGCACTCACGAAACATTCTGATCCCAGCAACACTAGCCCCCCCCACGCTTCTAACACTCTTACACACTCAATAAAATGCGTCTTACGAGCCTAATATCGGCGATCGTTCTGTGCCTGCTGTCAAGCGGAGCACACGCTAGCTTTGTATCCTTGGATGACGAGTTTGGCATCGAAGCTCGGGTGGATTCTTTACATGCCGCATTTCTCAACCACCGCCGTGAGGCCATTCCTGACATCCTCTGCCCATTCCAAGCTCCACCAAAAGCACGTATCGTTCAGGAAGAGCCTACCCCTTGGTCCGACACGCGCCATCGCTGGCACCGTGGCATCACCGCAACCGTTTTCTGGGTCGGAGAAAAACCCAGTGAACGCAACCCCACCCCTAACAATGCCAGCTCGTGGGACCCTAACTGGCAGACTAATTACGGTGGAGTGGATCACCCAGCTAAGCGCCTAGGCTTCCGTCCAGCAGCCTTCACTCCTCGCTTGAACCCGTTTTATATCGCCCTGCCCTACAATGACATCGCCCCAGGTGGAGGCCATCACCCCGAGGCATCCAAGGTAATTCCGTGGTATTGGAGATCCCACAAAGGCACGCGGACCTCGGTCTGTAAGGGCCGCTGGATCGCCATCCACTACCGTGGAAAAATTTGTTACGCCCAGTGGGAAGACTGTGGACCATTTAACACAGACGATTGGCAATACGTTTTTAAAGGGCACCAGCCCAAGCCTAATCGTAACGGCAACGCCGGAATCGATATCAGCCCTGCTGTAAGAGACTTTCTCGGGGTTCGTAGCGGCTATCGAGTCTCATGGAAATTCGCCGAAGACGGCCAAGTCCCACAAGGTCCGTGGGTTCAATAATTACAGATCAAACCTTTCTAAACCGCAACCAAGAACTCAACTAACCAATTCAACCGACTATTTCTGAGGAATAACATTTTGATTCCGATACAGCAGAGAATAACGAACCGACTCCTTTTTCCTCAATGTATCTTCAACCTCAGTCAAGCCCATCAGTAACAACAAGCCTTTCACCGGCTCCACATGATAAGAAACCGACTTCCTAATGAATCCATCGTCTTTTTTCACTTGCTTATTATTAGGAGCAAACGCACCATGTATTAAGCTCATAGCCGTTTTTAATTTATCAAATGAAACCCTCACCTCCGCGGGTTTCATTCCAGAAGCACCATAATGCACCGTCACCTCAAACAACTTCCCCCAATGATACCTGGTCTCCAGCGCATAAGCTCGTTGCTCAGGTCCCGGAAGAGGACCGCGAGCCGAGGACACACGAACGATGTAGAGCTCGGGTTGAACCCCCTTCGTTTCAATCGTGACATCCAGCTTCTTGGATTCAGCCCAATCAAAAACTTTGTCCGGAGCTCCTCCCCATTGCAATCCAAAGGGCGGAGGCAAAATCGCCTGAGCCGACACATTTCCTGCGAGCAGCATAAGGAACAGAGGCAAGATCCACCTTTCGGTGGAACAATTCAGCATTCTAAACATATCGAGACTAAGGATAACTTAAATAAACCACATAGCAAGACTGGATACTTCAGACTTCCTAAGGGACTCTCCCCTCCCTCCATATTACGTGCTTGTAAAAGGGGCAGCCTGATTGTCGAAATGACCGTCGCATTGTCAGTATTGGCTACTATAGGACTCGTTGTCATGAAAAGCAGTCTCGACCTCATAGTTCCGCGACAGTGGATCATTTACCAAAATGTATCTGATGCTTATATCAGTTACGAACAAGCTTATGCCGAACGAATCAGCTTTCAGCAACTAACCGATGCAGGTTCACCTTGGCCGCTCTACCCTGATCACAGCACTACGGAAATCGAAATAGGCAAGCTGCCAGGCGGTCACCCATTGATGGCTACGATTATTCGAACCCGCATCCCTAATGAGAATAATATTCCGGATCCGACCGACATAGATTACGACGCCAAACTGCTGAACAACCCATCTGAAGCCGAAACTTGGCAGATTCAAAGCCACCTGACTTACAAGATTGGCCAAGATGAGTATGTTAAATCAAGAACAATTGTTAGAAGCCAATGATGTTAACTAAGAACATTACCAAACACTCTGGATTCACGCTCATTGAGATGACCGTGACCATGGTTGTTGGTCTAATGATTGCGGCAATGTCACTCACTATGTTTAACCAACAGCTTGCTTCTTACGATATCCTAAGGACTCAGAATTTCCTAATTACCGAAGCCCCTCACGTTAACAACACCCTTAACCGAATTGTTTCACGAGCCAATTTCTTTCGTATGTATGCAAATCTTGAAGACGCTGAAAGCAGTCAAAATGCAGTCATTCAAGACGGCAAGGTGCTTGCACTCAAATTTGAAGATTCCGGAGATCAGTCAGAAAGCAGCTTTGGAGTTATCGCCTTTGATGCAACTGAAAATGATCTCAACTACTACCATCTCAGCAGTATGGCAGAATTAGCCGTAGCCTCCCCACAGTGGAGTATATCCACACAACTTAGCGACGCTGTTTTATATGTAGAAAACGGCGTAATGCGTATCAAACTCACCGGTCCTAATGGTGAGGAAATTATCTATTCAACCACAACTCAGCGATGAAAATACCAACAGTTAACAACCTCCGCAGCCAACATAACCGAGCAGGATTCGCATCACTCCTCGTAGTCATGTCCGTAGGCATGGGACTTTTACTCATCTTGGTCTCTATGTATAAGAGCACCGTAGAATCTCAAGCCGTCGAAAAGAAATTCATTCTTAAAAACGACTACCAACAGCGAGAAGAAGCATTCCTTCGCGCCCTCACGACGATCATCCCGAACAAGGCAATGATCTGCATGCAGGATAATTCTGCTGACAGCTCAGAAAACCTCAACTGGGAGAGCATCATGCAGGAAGCCCTCACTCTCTCAAACTCCCACACCGCCGTATCTTCGACTGTCTCTGATAATCTGGGTCTTGAAGGCATGCGAAGCGCCAACTTTACAAACAGCCAACTCGAGGCCAATAACGTAGTTACACCCTTGACTAAAGTCCCCTACATTGGCGAAAATCATGAGGTTGTCACGGGGCACTACGAAGACGTTGTTGTCAGACAAGAAGTGCCCGGATACTCCATACCCGGTGAGTGGGTAGAAGGATACAGCGAGCCTCGCGAGTGGATCGCCGGCCACTATGTATGGTACCGATGGTACAACAACTGGTACAGATATTGGGTAAGAGGTCGCTGGAAAAAGGGTGCAACTGTGGCCGGTTATTGGACAGATCCTACATGGGTCGAAGCAACCTGGACTCAGACTACGGAACAACAGTGGGTAGAAACCTCAGTCGAAAACGACGTTGACCCCAATGTAACTGGCAACTTAGTTAGCAGCGGCACCAACCGATCAGCCAGCCAGTCCTACCCACCGCCACTCGAGTGTTCAGAGGCTGATCATGTCTCAGATTCTCATTTTCCTATTGTATCCTATAATAAGAGATATGGAAAAACAGCCACTGGCTGGGTGGGAGATAATGTTGAAGACCACCCTCAATATAACCGCGTATTAGCACCAAACGTACATTTCAACTATCAGAAAAATAACCGTCTCATTGCCAAACACAACTGGTGGGCCTTTGAACTGGGGCATTCGAAACATGACAACGCTAAAACCAAACTTCAATCACGCGCCAAGAAATACCTTATCTCGCTCTATGAAGTCCCATCACAACTTGCAATCAATGCTTCGAGCTACATAACATTAGGTAAACATGAAGACGGCTCCTCATGGTCGAACATCCAAAGTGAAGGCGGTATTTTTGGAGGGAAAATAAGAACCGAAGGTTCCTTTTCGGCCGAGTTCATATCCAGTCGTAAAGGAGTTCAACTATCTGACGATTCTAACATTGGAGGCACGACAGGTAGCAGTGCTGGCAACAATCCATTTGCTAGTCATGCACGTGAAATAGCCGAGTCCAAGGGCCACACATTCCCAATCGCCTCTGCAGCTGATGGTGGTCGAATTGCCTTTATCCCCATCAACCGGGGACTTGATTTTTACGATCGATATGTAGGCACTGGTACTTCTGATCAAGGAACTAATTCCATATCACCAACATCTTGGGATTATTACAGTATTGGAGCAAAGCAATGCACCATGAGCATCGACGTCATTGATGTAGCATCGAGTAACGATCAGACTCCAACGGTCATTCGCTTTCGTTACAGTGTCGATGGTGTCATGACAACGGAAGAATTTGCTAAGGGGACAACCTGGCCTGACGAAGCCTCCGAGGACGGCCTTCTCTTCCCCTTTCATACACAAACTTCTGCCGATGGAAGACCTTCGATTGCCTATCATGCAGGCAGACTCAAGGACTTCCTTGCCCTCAGGGGCGCGGGCCAATACACCGTTAACAACACCCTCTCCATCAACGTGGATTATGTCAATAATGTGTCGATTCGCAAACCCACATTTCCATGTGCCGTTGACGATATCGCCGTCATCCTCTTAGACGCTTCTGATTTTTCCGCCTACACAAAGGGATTCTCAATTGTTACCAACCTCCGATTCATCATCGCAGATGATACCAACATTACCCCCATTACACCACCCGCTGATATCACAGTAGCTGCGGGAGAGCTCTACTACCCCCCGCTTTCAATGTTCGCGCCCGAGAAACGATACGGCGACAGCAATACGCCTGTGCCAGTGCAAATCGAAGGACAACTAGGGTCGATGGCAAAGAACAATACTACTCCGACACGTATTGCAGACCTGAAATCAGGACCTAATAGTGAGGTCGTCCCTGAGAACATTAGCGCTACCCTTAGGCCTATCCTAAACCCTGCCGCCCTCCCCCCCATCACAATGATGAACTGGATGGTGGTTGTCAGGGAAATCCACCCGAAGTTTGTACCGTAACATACTGACCAAACGGCATCAACCGTCTCAACGACCAATCAGTAATCAGTAATCAGGCGAATTAAACCCTTTCAATATTCCGTAATTCACTTATTATAAGGTAGTGACAATACCTTAAAGACATACATGATTACCCCGGGTAATCAATAAACCACTTTCCCTCCAGAGAGTCGTATCACAGCCTTATCCTGATACATCAGCAACAAACCAACAAACCAACACATGAAAACAATAACAAGCATCTGCGTCTGCGGCATCCTCCTTGCTAGCTTCGCAGGCGGAGAAGACCCCGCCGTACCAGTCGGCTCACTCAATGTGAACCAATCCACCGTCCGTGAGGGCGTATCACCACAGCTCACCTGGGACATCGAGTTCCCTGCGAGCGTGATCGAAGTTATCGAGATTGAAGAACCTACTCAAGAAATCGTCACCAAGACCCGACTCCGTGTCCAAGTTTGCGTAATTGGCGTAGGTATTACCGATGGATCAGGCCGTGAATATCCTGCCAAATCTTATCTCCACTACTCATCATCCGGATGGAAACACATCTTTACAGGCACAGGTAGCGAGGTGAATCCAGCCATCTTTTGCGATGACCGCATTGTGGAAGCCGGAGAGATTATACGTTTTGCTGCCAAGCTCAACATGAGTGGATATAACTACTACTATAATGACTCGCAAAACGTCAAAGTGCTGATGAATGGAGACCTTCCTCCAGGAAATGCTGCAGGTTATGAACACCAAACATCTGCGTCCGAGTACCTCCGCCCTTACATTGAAGACGGTAAGCTTGCATTAGGGCCACTCGACATCATCTATGCTGCCGAACTAACCCACAGTGATCCAAGCCACTACGGTTACGACCTTCAGGATACCATCATTTTGGTACGCTTTACCAAGGTTCCGTAGTAAAATCAATATTGCTAACCCACAAGCCACACAAACCGTGAAACTAACAATCATTCTAGCCCTCACAGTTCTCGCTCTTCCGGGAATCACCCAAGCAGCCGGTGGCGCAAAAAAACCTGTGGTCGCAAAAAAAACGCCCACTCATAACGAGTTGGCTAAATCCCAAAAAAAGCAAGATATCGAGAGGCATGGCGAAGAGCGTGAACCGATCAAACCTCTGGTTGACATCAGAAAGCGTGATCTGTTTGCGATCTCCACCTTATTTGTCCACAATGGTAATTGGGCGATGGTGCCACGTAACGCTGTGATTTATGTCCCCCCTCGTTTAAAGGGTAAAGTAGTCCAGAAACCAGTAGGTAAACTTCTTCGCTGGCCACTTTTCCTCCAAAAATACGGAGGACTCTTCCATACCCATGAAGTGAGTATGGAGCAAGCCAAGGGTAAAAAGAAAATCCTTCCTAAGTCGATAAAGGCTTACAAGGGTACTGGAAAAATCGTTGTCGCCACCTACCACAGGCAACCAATTACCGTCAAAGCTGACGCTTTGCGCCCCGAAGTCACCAAGGCCAAAGACGAAGACGAAGTAAAAGAAAAGAAAAAGACCGGCATCCAATAACAAGCCAACCACTATAAATTATGAAAAAATCACTCTGTTTACTACTCTGTTCCACTGGCCTTTCGTTAGCGGATGAGAGATACACAAATGAAATCCGGGTAGAGCACATGGACGGAACTCAGTATAGCCTCGACATAGCCGCTGAGGGAACTCGTACTGACACCCGAGGAGTGTTAGGAAGTGCTCGCTACTCCCTCTACACCATTAAGAACGAGGACAATACTCCCTACTTCCTTGATGAGAAGACGGTATCAAGTTACCACCCTCAGTCTGCCGTTAGAATTACCAGCGCTGACCCGTATGAGGCAATCCCCCGCACCCGTGTCGATTATCCATTCAACGTGGAATATGACATTACAGGTCTCATCACCGATGACCCAGACGTTCAAGACGCAGCGAAATCAGTCGTGTTTGACCACCGCATTGTAGCCTACGCCCCTGGCGCCACCGAGGCTGCAGCAGACGCCACCTGGACCCTCCACGATCATGACCCTGTAGGGCAAAATGGAACGCATTATATCAATAATATTTTAACGCAGATTGAGTCTGACAATTTACCTGATGCTCGAGGAGAAGAAATCTTCTCAATCTATGCCAACCCGGACTGGGGTGTTGCCCCTGATGCAAGTCTATTGGCTCAACAGCGAGTTCAGATATGGCCTATCGCCAAAGGAACCGTTTCCGGTATCGATACCGCAGTTGAGTATGCCAAACTTCCTGTAGTCACTGTAGAACTCGTCGACCTTTACCCTGCCAGCACTACTTATCTGAGGGTATATAAAGGAGCTCCAACCCCGACTCCTGCAACTGTCATTAAGATCAATACAAGCTTCGTCATAATCGATGATGTATTGCCTACCGACAGAACTTTCGTTCTTACCGAGCTCGACTCAAAGATAACCGAGGATGCTATCTACACTGTAGAGATCGTCCATGAAACTCCTTTCGGTGCCGATCTACTTGGTCAACTCTACCCGCTTAATATCAAGCGCAGTATTAAGATCAACGGCAACGTAAACAGTTCCGAGTAATACAAACTAGAATCATTGTGGCCGCAAGCCAGGAAAAATGGTCCATGTTGAGTGAGAGGATTTGGTAACATCCAAATCCA
>TARA_B110000908_G_scaffold77912_1_pt1 | contig 21736 bp, 20 predicted proteins | sample TARA_B110000908 | Tara Oceans TARA_B110000908 (sample SAMEA4398067) | marine metagenome | biome: Polar Biome; feature: [DCM] deep chlorophyll maximum layer (ENVO:01000326); material: water (ENVO:00002006), including particulate matter (ENVO:01000060) such as... | depth 36 m
CTGGTGCGGACTCTGGACGGATAGTAGGTATTATGAGATTGCTTTGGGCGCACTTGAAGGCACTGAGGTAGAGCTAATGCGTAGTAGCGACCTCGATACACCGGCTATCGATAAATGGTTGAAATCCAATCTTAAAAGTGGTCAAACTGTTGGATTCAATGGTGCAGATACTGACCTGAAACAAGCGAGAGAATGGGTTAAGCAATTTGATCAAGCATCACTTAAAGCGCTTACTGATTCAGACCTCATCAACACCATCTGGAAGGATCGTCCAGAAGCACCTAAGGGCGAATTATTTCTCGTAGATGACAGCTACGCTGGTCAGAGTATAGAATCTAAAATCACTGCTGTGCGGGCTGAAATGACCACAGCAGGGGTAGAGGCTTACCTACTGGGACGCACCGACGAGTCTTGCTGGTTATTTAATTTCCGAGGCACTGATATTGCCAAGAACCCTACTCCCTATTGCTTTACTCTCATTACTCAGGACTCGGTCATCTTCTATGTGGATGCAGAGAAATTAACCCCAGTAGCAAAGGCTAAATTTGAAGCCGCTGGAGTCACCATTCAGGACTACGACACGGTCAAAAAAGATCTAGAAGAACTCGATTCCTCAGTGCGTATTCTGATCGTGCCAAACTACATCAGCTATCAGCTCTCCGAGGCGGTTAAGCAATGCATGCAGATCGAGTCTCGCGCTATCGTCACTGATCTAAAGGGAGCCAAAAACGCGACCGAGGTAAAGCACCTTAAGAAAGCACTGATCGATGATGGTGCCGCAATCGTGAAATTTTACACCTGGCTCTATGGATGTCTTCGCAATGGAGAACAAGTCACTGAACTATCGGCTAGCCGCAAGCTAGAGGCCTGCCGCGCTGAGTTTGAAGGCTACCGTCATGTCAGCTTTGATTCCATCATGGGCTACGGTCCAGACGGTGCGCTAAACCACTATTGCGTAGATGAAGCATCTGATAAGCCAGTCATCCTAGAGAATATTTTCCTTATCGATTCAGGTGGAAATTTCGTCCACGGCACCACTGACACTACCCGCACCATTCCGATGGGCGAGCCTACGCAGCTTCAGAAAGAAGATTACACTGCCGTGCTTCATGGCATGTTAGATCTCCTCTTGCTTGAATTCCCGGAAGGCGCAACAGGTGGACAACTGGATGGAATTTGCCGTCAGGCAATGTGGAAACATGGTCGTAATTTCAAGCATTCAACCGGCCACGGAGTTGGCTTTGGACTCGAAGTCCATGAAGGACCACAGCATATAGCTGCGAATAGCCCAGAGCAAATCAAGCTAGGAATGATCTCGACGATCGAACCTGGATGCTACCGCTCAGGCGAGCACGGTATCCGTATCGAGAACATGGTTCATACTGTTCTCAGCCACGAAAACGAATTTGGTCGTTTCTTTAAGTTCGAAAACCTTACTTTCTGCCCGATCAACACCGACCTTATCGAAAAGTCGATGCTACCACAGCACCTCATCGATTGGCTTAATAATTACCATCTTGAAATACTAGAAAAACTGTCCCCTCTCCTCAACGAAGAAGAGCAGGCTTGGCTGAAGCACGAGTGCCGTCCTATCGTTTAATCTGAGGCGAAATAGCTAACTAAGCTAAGTAGCAGCCAATTCCCTGCAAGAGCATTTATCAATCTCTTGAAGGGAGATCGATTGCATAGCCTAGAGATTCATCCCTAGGACAAAGTCAAACAAAACAACCCGTGCTGAAGGCACGGCGGAAATCAGCGGGGATAGCTATGGTGACGATTTGGGATAATCCGAGATTCAAAATATATGCCTAACTACACATTTTTGCACTGTGCCTTCAGCACAGTATGCTTCTACCATTCTCACCTAGGGATAAATCCCTAGGCTTTGAAGACTTAATCCCTTCAGGATCCTAGAGCACTTGATCGCACTAGGCAGATCATTCTAAAATTCGTCATACGCGCTCTCCCCATGCTCGGCTAGATCTAGTCCGCGGTCTTCTTCTTCTTCGCTAACTCTGTCGCCGATCGTCTTCTTGACGATGATCATGATAATGGCTGTGGCTATTGCTGACCATACGACGGTAACGCCCAAACCGGTGAGTTGGATTCCAAGTTGTTCCATGACTGGTTTCACACCGCCATTTCCACCGAGAGCTGTTTGGCCGAAAAAGCACAGTAGTATCGTTCCTAAAATACCACCTACTCCGTGAACTGCAAAGACGTCTAATGAGTCGTCTATTTTTAACTTAGTCCTTATCAAAGCCACAGAGAAGTAGCAAACGATGGCGGCAATGGCTCCTATGCAGATCGCTCCCATGGGACCGACTACTCCTGAAGCAGGAGTGATGGTGGCGAGACCTGCGATGAGGCCAGTGACCATTCCGATGAGGCCAGATTTCCCATGTAATACTTTCTCAAGAATAGCCCAGACGAGTGCTGCTGTGGCAGCGGAAAGGTGAGTGACAAGCATTGGCATTCCGGCATCTTTCCCGGCAGTAAGGTTACTACCAGCATTGAAGCCAAACCAGCCTACCCAAAGCATTGCAGCTCCGATGAATACCATTCCAGGGTTATGTGGTAACGGTGGGTTCTTAAGGAAGCCTTTACGCTTTCCAAGCATGATCGCCATGACGAGAGCAGAGACACCAGCTGTCGCGTGGACAACAATACCGCCCGCGAGATCTACTACTCCCATTTCCCCAAGCCAACCACCACCCCAGACCCAGTGACAAGTAGGTGCGTAGACGATGACGAGCCAGAGTGCTGTGAAGAGCAAGATAGCGCTAAATTTCATCCGCTCAACCACTGCACCGATGAAGAGTGCAGGAGTGATGATAGCGAAGGTCATCTGAAACATGATGAAGAGTGATTCAGGGATAGTTAATCCATCTGCAACACTATCCGTGGTGATTCCTTTAAGAAAAGCGAGATCGAGATTCCCTATCCAGCCACCATTGCCACCGCTGAAACAGAGGCTATAGAGACAAACTACCCACAAAATAGAAGCTAGACAGGCAATACCAGCAGTCTGCGCCATGACGGAGAGCACATTCTTAGAGCGCACCAAACCTCCATAAAATAAAGCTAAACCGGGCATCGTCATAAATAAGACAAGTGCTGTAGCGGTGAGAATCCAGGCGCTATCTCCGGAGTTAACAGAGGCTAATGAGGACAGGGATTCACCCACGGAGGTAGAAAGTATGCTATTAATATGATTCATAATTGATGCTGCTTGATAAGCGCTCATGTAAACTATGAAATTCACTCATCAGGTAAAGTATGAAATGGGTCATCAAACGGAAAGAAGGAAAACAAAAGGGTATTCCTTGAACTATCTTGCTCCAAAAATACTCGTCCCTACTCTCACATAAGTAGCACCCTCTGCGATGGCAGTCTCGAAATCACCGCTCATTCCCATGCTCAGATGTGGAAGCTTACAATGATGAGATTTTTCTAGCTGGTCTCTCAGATCAGCTACTTTCCTGAACCACACCCTGGCATCCTCTGACGCACTCACAGCTGGTGGAATGCACATCAGGCCGGTGATCTTGAGGGCTTTCAATTCCAACAGATCAGTAAAACATCCCTTTAACTCTTCCACACTGAAGCCTCCTTTACTCGCTTCGTCACCGATGTTCACTTGGAGAAGGACGGAAGGGTTTAACTCCATGTCGGCAGCCACATTATTAGTGTATTTAGCGAGTTTGAGAGAATCGATGCTGTGGATGACCTGGAATAAACCGAGCACCTTGCGAACTTTATTCCGCTGCAATCCACCGATGTAATGCCACTCTAGATCCTCCGACAGAGCAGGGATTTTCTCTTGTCCTTCCTGTAGCTTGTTTTCACCAAATATTTTCTGCCCCGCATCAATCGCTTTTTGCACATGCTCCGCTGGCCAGGTCTTACTGACGGCAATGAGTTCTACCTCATCCGCATTTCTTCCCGCCAGCTCACAGGCCTTGCAAATACGCTTATTAATTTCTGTTAAATGTTGCTCCACACTCATGACTCTACCCTTTCAACCATCCAGCTACATCCTTAGCGAAGTAGCTGAGAATAATATCAGCACCCGCGCGCTTAATGGCGGTGAGACTTTCTAGCACCACTGCTTTTTCATCCAACCATCCCGCGGCTGAGGCACTCTTGATCATGAGGTATTCGCCACTGACCTGATAGGCCGCTACCGGGAGGGTGGTGGATTCCTTCACTCTAACAATCACATCTAAATAAGCACCCGCTGGCTTTACCATAATCATGTCGGCACCTTCTTCTTCATCGAGGATGGCCTCTCTAACAGATTCGCGGACATTGGCATAATCCATCTGGTAGGTCTTCTTGTCGCCCATCTTAGGAGCAGAGTCTAGCGCACCACGGAATGGACCGTAATAGGCAGAAGCAAATTTCACCGTGTAGGATAAAATACTTACCTCTGGGAAGCCCGCGTCATCTAGTCCCGTGCGGATGGCGGCAACCCTGCCGTCCATCATATCGCTCGGCGAAATGATATCCGCACCAGCTTTAGCATGGCAGATGGCTTGTTTGGTTAAAATTTCTACTGATTCATCATTCACTATCTCCCCGTCTCGGACCACGCCATCGTGACCATCAGAGTTATACGGATCGAGCGCCACATCGGTGACCACTACTAGCTCAGGATAGGCGGTCTTGAGCGCCTTGATGGCACGCGGGATGAGGCCATCGTCATTCCAGCATTCATCGGCAGTCTCGTTCTTGAGCTTGTCATCGACAGCTGGAAAGATCACCACAGCCGGCACTCCGAGCGCATAAGCCTCCCCTGCTTCCTTGACTAATCCTGAGAGCGACCATCGCTTACATCCCGGCATCGCCTCAATAGATTCATCCACATCACCTTCATGCACGAATAATGGATAAATAAAATCACTGGCGCTGAGGCTGATTTCTCTAACAAGATTCCTTACCCCTACGGATTTTCTATTACGTCTTGGTCTGTGATGCATATCTTTATTTAAAACAGAGAAAGCAACATGTATAGGATTAATACCAGCTTGCTCATCCTATCATTTACTGCAAGAGTCGCCAAAAGCAACGAGAAATAATGACCAGCCATCTACTCGCAGTCCTCACCGCCACCTTACCAGTATTCATTATCGTCATACTGGGCGTAGGCTTGCGCAAATGGAACATCATCGACAGAGCGATAGATTCCGGTCTCACCAAGCTCCTCCTGAACCTCCTGCTACCCTGCTTTATCCTGCACAATATCATCGGTAGCGAAGTCGCGTCTGATTTACCTAAAGTCCTCACTCTGGCTACTCTTGGCGCGGGAATCGTCATCGTTTCACTCATCATCACCTATGCAATAGCCCCCCAACTAGGCATGGGGAAAGGCGAAGGTAGGAGATCATTTACAGTAGCGGCAGGTCTTCAGAACTACGGGTTCATGGTAGTGCCATTACTGATGTCTCTCTATGGCGACAAAGAACTTCTCGCGACACTCTTTCTTCACAACCTCGGTGTGGAGCTCGCTATCTTCAGCATCGGCATCATGATCTTTACCGGTAAGTTCACACTGAATCCGAAAGTATTCTTAAAAGGACCAGTAATCGCTGTTTTCATCGGTATTTCACTCAATATCACTCATCTAGAATCATTGATCCCAATCCCAGCCCTCACCAGTATCGGTTGGCTAGGAGCAACTGCTGTCCCTTTATCCTTGATCGCTATTGGAATGAGTATTGGAGAGCTCTTACCAGAGACTAAATACAGCCTAAAAGTAAGTTTTTCAGCCATCTTGATCCGCCTGATGATACTGCCTGCACTGATCATCAGCATCGCCTATTTCCTCCCACTAGATGACTCAGTAAAAAAAGTCCTCATGGTTCAAGCTGCGATGCCAGCCGCACTTTTCCCCATCGTTCTAGCCAGACACTACGGCGGTAAACCCTCGCTCGTCACCGAGGTAGCCATCACCACAAGCATCGTAAGCTTCCTCACAATGCCGCTAGTGATTGTCGCAGGCAGTTATCTACTCAACCTCTAAGCTCCAGCCATCCTTACCATCTTTGACGATCCAGCCTAGCGCTTTGAGCTCATCTCTGAGTTCATCGCTCTTTGCCCAGTCTTTATCAGCTCTGGCTTGCCAGCGTTGCTCGGCGAGTTGTTGGATCTCTTTAGGGATCTCTAATTCTTCTTCTTGCTTCACCTCTGGCAAAACGATGCCAAATGCATGGAGCATGAAGTGCAGCCCCTTCCACTGGACCAGCGCATCATCTTCATTTTGAGCACGTTTAAGAGCACCGAACATCGCACCAATAGCGCGCTGGGTATTCAGGTCTTCATTCAGACCTAGCCAGGCATTCTCAAAGAGCCCTTTGTCTTTTAAATCTATCAGATCAGCGTAGCTCGGCGCTTCATCTACCCCTGCTTTTTCCGCCAGAGCACGTTCTGCTTTATGAATTTTTCCTATGGCTTCATGGGCTGCATGAAGACCATCTAAAGTAAAATTCATCTGCTTCCGGTAATGCGCCCCGATGAGAGCATACCTTACCTCTGTTGCAGTATACCCCATCTCTAACAGATCCTGGAGGCGATAGAAATTCCCCTTACTCTTCGCCATCTTAGATCCATCTACGAGCAGATGAGTGATATGAAACCAATGAGCGGCAAAGTCGCCACCGCATGAACATTTACTCTGCGCTATCTCATTCTCATGGTGCGGAAACACAAGATCCTCCCCGCCAGAATGGAGATCAAAACTCTCCCCTAGATACTCGCGGATCATCGCAGAGCACTCAAGGTGCCATCCCGGGCGTCCATCTCCCCATGGGCTTTGCCAGAAGTTCTCGCCATCTTCATCGCGCCGCGTCTTCCACAGCACGAAGTCTGCCACGCTGTCCTTCTCATACTCATCCGCATGATTCGCACGCGCGTTCTGAGTTTTCCCCAGATCCAAGTCTCGTTCGTCTAAATGAGAAAGCGCACCATACTCCGGGTAAGATGAAATTTTAAAATAAACCGAGCCATCAGCAGCCGCGTAGGCATGCCCCTTCTCGATGAGTTCCTCGATCATCACGATCTGCTGCGGAATATGATCCACCGCAGCCGGCTCAATATGCGGGATGAGGCAGTTCAGCGCGGCGCAATCCACATGAAATTTCTCCGTCCAGCCCTGAGTGAACTCTTTGAGGGATTTACCTGCGGCCTGTGAGTCACGGATCGTCTTGTCATCCAAATCGGTGAGATTGCGCACATGCTTAGTCTTCATGCCACCCAACTCCAGTGCACGGCGGAATACGTCCTGAACCACGAATGTGCGAAAATTCCCAATGTGAGCGGGACCATAGACCGTCGGACCACAGCAGTAAAATCCGAAGGTATCGTTATCGATAGGCTTCAGCTCGCGGAGCTCTCTGGCTAGGGTATCATAAAGGCGCATGAGGATGGTCTAAACATATCCAAAGAGATTTCAAGCGTTAATCAGACCAGACTCGCCAATATTCAGCGCGTAGCAGGTAGCGCCCTTCGGGGCTGAGTAGCAAGTAGCCAAGGATCTTTTTTTCGGAGAAAATAGATCGCTACACGCTACCTCGAAGAGAAGCTACCCGCAACAACCACACCAACACTAGATCCACACACTAAATCAAACCCGCAGTTTTGAAATGCATCTTAGCTACTTTATCGAGCATCTCCACTCCGTGTTTAGATTTCATTTCTTTAGCGGCTTGAATGACATTTTCACCAGCACCTAGAGGTAAAACCAGACCTCCAGCTTCACTCGCCCGCTCTATCCAGCTGACAAATGCTTCACGCGCCAGTATCGATGCCGCAGCCACCGCCACATCGCTCTCACCTTTCGTTCTCTGGGTGAGTTCTATATGCTGAGCCGAGGCTTCGCGGCTGAGCATTCCTTCCAGTAGTTCCTTGCGTGCAAACTGATCGCTCAGCGCGCTCGGGCAGCTAGGCACCTTCTCGGCGAGACTCGCGATCACTTTGGCATGCCCCCAGGCAAGAAGTCGGTTGAGGTTACCAAATTTGGTATAAAGCTCGTTATATTTCTCCGGCTTCAGCGAGATCACCTCCCAAGACAGCCCCTTAATCCCCCTGACTATCCCAGCGAGCTTCTTAATCCTCGCTGAACTAGAGATCCTCTTACTATCCATAATCCCCTTCTCCAAGAGCTCTCGCGAGATCTCCTTATTCACATAAGCCCCAGCGATCACTAACGGACCGAAAAAGTCCCCCTTACCGCTCTCATCAACTCCAAAATGTGGTTCAAACATCTCTGGCATCAATATTTCTTCATTTCCCAACCGAGCTTCACCAATGATCTCCGGCTCTAAAATAAATCTAACAAAATCCTCAGTCCCCTTCCCCTGCACTAAAACCTTAGGCCCCTTTTCATAGACAGTCACATTAGTAGCTCCTGTAGAGTCCTTCTTCATCGCGTGCCAAATTGCCCATTGCTTATCACCGAACTCAAACCCACGTTCTTCACAAATCTTCTTAAGTTTAGGAATATCCTTTGGATCTATCTTAGTGGTGTAGGTGTTCGTCGCCATCTTTTTATGCTAAATAAGCAGCCCTCACCATTTTAGTCACCGCACCAGGACATTCATTTAGCTCCAGATCGCCAATACTCGATACCGCCTGCACACCAATTTGTGTGTTCGTCAAAAACACCTCATCCGCATCTAACAAATCCGCTAAAGAAACCGTATCTTCACTCACATTCATCGCCACCCTTCGCGCCGCTCTCATCACCAACTCACGTGTCACTCCTGGCAAGCAACCACTTTCCAGATCCGGCGTAAACAGCTCACCATCCTTCACAATAAATAGATTCGCCGTAGCGCACTCCGCCACATCACCCACAGAATTCAGGAAAATCACCTCATCCACTCCCGCCTGATGAGCCTCATGCAAAGCCATGATGTTTTCAGCATACGACCCACACTTAATCCCTGCCACCGGACTGCGTTCATTCCTTATAAACTCACTTAATACCACCGCACTCACCTCACTCCTCAGCGGCGCCACATCAGCCTCTATCATGTAGAGATCACAGATCGCCGTGATCCGCACTTTCACTCGTTCATCATTCAGATCATTCGCCGCTAATAAAGTGTTAACATCCCCAGCCAAATCCGCCTCCATCATATTAATCCCTAATCGCTCCAAACCAGCTTGCAGACGCACCACGTGGAGATCAAATCCCTTAATCTCCCCATGATTCGCCAACATCGTCTCGAAAACGCTCAAGCCAAGCTGCACATCTTTATTGCGAAACGAAACCTGCGCAGCGTCTTCATCCACTAGCTCACCATTGAAAATTACCTTGTTCATTGTCACAGCAGTTTAATCTAACAAAGTTTTAAATCCACAGAATAACTTAGAATTTTCAGGAGGCAGCTCAGTCAGTAGCTCATCGTTGTCCATAAATGCATCACAAGCAGCGAAGAAATCAGCCTCAGTCTGCACCCTTCTTATCTGCTGCTCAAACTCGGCATCGATCCCTTGGGAGATATAAATCATGTATTTCTTCATCTTATTCACATAATTCTGCTCATGATAAACCGACCACTCCTTCGCCAACTCCTCAAAAAGCAACTGCACATAACCACGGAGGTCTCTCCGTGTAGGAGCCAGCACCTCTGTCCCGGCAAAACTCTGCCGGAGTTGTTCAAAGATCCACGGACTCCGTATCGCCCCCCGGCCTACCATCAGACCAGCCGCTCCAGTTTTCTGATGATACGCTCGACCCGTAGCCACATTCACCACATTACCATTGGCGATCACGGGGCACTTCATCCTACTCACGGCCTCGCGGATACATTCATCGTGCACCGGAGTTTGATACTTCTCTTTCACCGTGCGGCCATGGATGGCCAGAGCATCTATATCATGCTGAGAAAAGACATCCAGTATCTGATCAAACTCATCGACCTCATCATACCCAATCCGCGTTTTCACAGTAAACAGTTTCCCTCTATTTGAGCATACCTCACGCATCGCGCCTAATATCTCATTCACAAGCTCCAGATTCCGCAGCAGTCCACCACCAGCATCTTTCCGACAAACCGTAGGCGCTGGACAACCTAAATTAATATCCATCCCAGCAATATCATAGTCTAACAAAAACTCCGACGTCCTCACCAAGCTCGCTATATCCATCCCTATCATCTGCGCGAAAATCGGTTTCCCTGTTTCATTATGTGTGATCGAACGCAGGATTTTCTTCTCCGGGCTACTATCCCGATGCACCCGAAAATACTCAGTCACAAAATAATCTGGCCCCCCACCATACTGACCCATCACCCGCATGAAGGCCAAGTCCGTGACATCCTGCATAGGAGCCAGCGCCAGTAGAGGGCTAGCACTTGAGTTTCTAACATGGTCGGTGAACATAAATATAATGAACAATGACCAAGGAAAAATGAACAGCAAAAAGCACGTGAAAACCCACTGTTCATTGCTCGCATGCCACCCAGTTCAGTGTTTTCCCTTGCCATGGCAGCACTAAATATGATATATATTTAGCCACTATGTTAGAAATTCATTGCCCAGATTGTTTATCATCAAATATCCTAGAAGACCGTCAAGTAGCACGCGATATCAATTGCATTACCTGCGGCGCCACTTTCTTTGTAGAAAAAATCACAGAGGAAGAGCATACACCAGACATCCATCTAGAGCGTGCCACTATCCCGCTAGAAGGCCCACCAAGCAAGGTCATCATCACCACCGGGCCGCCGCCATTTGACTACGATATCATCGACACTATCTTCGTCCTAGACACACTCAATAAGAAGTTCTTCTCTAATTTCAGCCCATCAGTAGCATTCGATGGTGCTAAAAAACAACTTAAACAACGTGCAGACAAGCTAGGTGGCGATGCCGTTATCAACTGCCAGTTCGACTACCGCGTCTCCGCCGGCCACGGCATCTTCGGAGTCATCCACGATCTTGAGATCTTTGCCTACGGAACCCTAGTAAAGAGAGCGTAGCCAAAGACGATCACGCGACCGAGACACTAGCTCAGGCATTTCACCTTTATGAAGCCAGCGATAAAGATGACCCATCAAAATTATATTCAGAAACACGCAAATTAAAAATCAGTAAAACTGCCCTAAAATCTTAATTGTTTGCATTTGAAATTCTATTGATCGTCTGTTACAATATTACTCGTAATTCTACACCACTAAATCAATCAACTAGCTAACTACCATAGGCTAATCACCGCCATCTCTTTAACAATGCTTCCAATCACCAAACCATCAATTTGGGCGTTATCTATGCTGATCTTATCCCTTACTTTCTCTTCATGCGTATGGATGAAGTCAGTTGACAAGCGTGTGAAAGAATCCAGAGACAGCGTGGAGAACAAATACCTTCAAGAAGTCCGAAATCATAATAAGGGTGTCAATAATACACTCAGCATTAATTGGAATCAGGGGCTTGAGAAAATGTACTTGTCGAATCCTAGCCTAATCCAAGCAGATTTCCGATTAGCCGATGCTAAACAGCGGCAAAAGCAAGTATGGACGCGCATGATACCAGGGCTATCGGTAGGCTTAAGCGACTCATTCACACTCGAAGATTTTGGCGATGCCTTTTCTGGTTCTCGCTTCAGAATTAACAGCTTCATTTCTTTGGGGAACCTTATCGATCTTCCCCAGACAATCTACACTAATAAACTCACTTACTTGGGCTCAGAACTCCAAGCAGAAAACACAATGCGACAGCAAGTAATCGCACTTTATAGGCTATTCCAAGAACAGCGATTACATCGCATAGAAAAACAAGCTCTCGGACTTGAGTTTAGCCTACTAGAATCAGTTTCAGAAGTCGATAATGAAACCTATTTAACCATGAAACTCAAACACGAAGAGGCTTACGAAACATGGGAAAACAATATAAAAACATGGGAAACTAAAGTAGGTGATTTCTTCATGGATGGATACGATACAATCCATCTAGACCCTAAGCAGATTCCGGATATTTTATACAAACCCAGCGAGCTCGACTTCACTGACACTTCTCGTTGGGGCTTACTACAACTTAACCTGCTCGCCCTAGAAAGTATTGCGGAAGATGGGCGAGTCCTTGATGCTTACCTAAGGTATCTCCCCAGAGCTAATTTATCTGTAACCGCCCCCTCCATTTATAGTAACTCAAGTAACCAAAGTTTCGATCCTGCGTTAACCCGCTTTGGACCATCATTTAACTGGAATCTAGATTCCCAAGGCTACATCAGCCAACAACTCGACAGAATTAAGCGAGAATCACCCTTAAAAGAATGGCGCAAGGACAAAAGAACTAGAGAAGAAGTAGCTAAGTTGATGGAAGGGAAAGAAGCCCTGATCGAGGTTCAACAAGAGCTTGTTACCCTAAAATCTGCCATGGATGTTTATAAAAAAGCGGTCAGGGCCGGACTCATCAAGGATCCAGAAAGCGCTGTGCAGATGATGCGGAGACTTAAAGAAAGGGAAGTTCGCTTCCTGGCTAAGGAAATCGAAATTTGCTCTGCCTTCTGGCTAATCGATGAGCAACGCTGGAAACCAATCACCAAGCGCTGGCTCGAAACACGGAAAACCCGCACAGAAATCAGAGAAAAAAACACTAAAAGTAACGAACTAGGAGTTAAAAGCCAGTTCAAAAAATGGTTTGGGAAAAGTGAAAATCAGTAAGTAATTAACAGAGTTGTGATCAATGATCTCTACCCAAAAGCTTGACTTCAACAGATCACGCTCCTAAAACATTTGAAATTTAATTACTCCAATTACCATCATGAATCATTCCATACTCAGGCTTTTATCCATTAAAAAAGTATTGCTCATCACTAAAGCTTCATTGGTCATTGTCTCCTGCGTATTATTAAACTCTTGTGACAAAGAAAATAATGAATCAGCTACCTCACTTGATACTGCGCCAGAGCCAATTATCTGGGACTGGAATAATTATGCCCTAGCCACTGAAATGCACCTTAGTGCTATCCCAGTGGATATACAGCCTAAGGAAAGCTATGAGGTGCAGAGTGAGGGATCGGGCAACATGACCTTTGAAGTCACAGAGAAAAACACTACCGTCAAGAAGGATCAGCTCATTGCTAGAATGAATGTGGAAAATATCGGAGATCAAGAGAAACGCCTCAGAATCCAAATGGAGAAAACCGAAATAGCAACGATGAAAGCTGATGAACTAGACATCCCTGAAAAGAAAAAGCTGGCGAAGGAAGAGCTAGATGAAGCTCGTAGGACTGTGAAGCGTATCAAACTAATCCTAGGCAACCCAGCAATCAAAGAATATTCTGCAGAACTGTTTAGCGGAGATATAGGAAATATTGATGAAAAAGCAATGGAAGAGGCCGAAAATGCTCTCAGCCTCGCTGAAAAAAAGTTTGCCTTTGCTGAGGATTTTGAGCAAAGGATCCTAGAAGGCGACCGCGCCCTGCAAGATATGGATACCAAGCAAGACAAACGCACTCTAGAAATAGCCAAGGATCGCTCACTTTATAAAGCTCCTTTTGACGGAGAACTCAGGCTGGAAGTCAACTTTGTTGGAGGACAAAAGGAATACACGGTATCTTCTCGTGAGACGATAGCCACACTCAATAATTACGATGAGATTCACGCTTACCTCAAAGTAGCTAATTCTGACTGGATCAGTCTCGATCCTAATAGACTCTACTTACAGCTTAGTGACACGGAGAACACCTTACTCGAATTTAAGGATGACCGAATTGAAAAAGATAAGCGGACCCAGCGAGAGGAACGTAAATATATCTTTTCGGTGCCACTCAAAGAAAACACCAAGCTAAAACGCCTAACTGGGACTCAGATGAACTCCACCCTCATCTATCGTCTCCCTGAGCAATGTTACATCGTCCCTAAATACGATATTTCACTCTACGCTCTGGGTAAGACAGATTCTCTAGTCTGGCGAGATGTAGTAAAAACTCTCTGGCCAAATGCAACGCTTCTAGGCGTTGGTCACAAGCATTTAGCGATTAAGTATTAAGATATGTTATCATGTAACAACATCTATTACCGTTATGCCAGAAAAGCTCCATGGATTTTGGATGACTTTTCTCATGATTTTGGCTCAGGTATTCACCTTATCAAGGGGTTTTCAGGTTGTGGAAAATCTACTCTCCTCAGAGTCATCGGAGGCTATCTTAAACAGCAAAAAGGCGAGGTGAGTTTTAATGGCTATCACACTAATAATACTAAGTTCAAAAGAAAATATTTAGGGTTTGTGTTTCAAAAGCTGAATCTACTACCTCTCGCTAGCATTGAACGAAATTTAAACCTGGCGGCGGCCTTAGCCGGAATCCCACAATCAGAAAGAAATATAAATATAGACAAATACCTTAACTTACTGGGGCTTGGAGAGTTCAAAAAAAGATTGCCCATGTCAATGTCGGGAGGACAACAACAACGCGCAAGCATCGCCCGAGCACTAATCAAAGAACCTAAAGTATTACTTCTAGATGAGCCTACATCAGGGCTTGACGATTTAAACACAGAGGTGATCATTAACGTTCTCAAAGAATTTATCAATGGCGGTGATCGCATAGCTATTATCTGCACACATGACTCTAGACTCGACAACATAGCCCATGATATCTTGGATTTTAACCGCTTCCTACCTATGGAAGGACACCTGGAAGCGCTGGCTGGAACAGCCGGGTAGTATTCTGGCGCGCGCAGTGGTCACCATCGTCATGGTGTGCTTGTCCGTTCTTCTGCTTGTGGGCTTCCGCATGCAGATTGAACGCTTGAAGACAGAAGTAGCGAGCTTTGGCTTGGATAACCTACTAGTCATTGAGACCATCACTCCACAGGACATCACAGCTGGTATTTCCTCAGGCAGATTCCGTAGTATTCAGAGACACGGTCCACTATTCACAGCACGCAAGATGCTAGCCTCAGCCAATGGTAGTAACGGAAAAAACGCTGCCGTGATCGGATATTCAGATGAAGACATCCGCGGGCTATTACCCTATCTCAAGTATGGCCATGAAATGTTCGTATTATCCACAACCATGCCTCAAGGCGTGGCTGTAGATTACACCCTCTCTGGCAATAGCTTCACTGCCGTTGCCCTCCAGCCCCAAGATAAACTCCTCCAACTCATCCAGGGAGACACTTTATTTATCCCCATCAATAGGTTATCTGAGATCGAGAAACGTGGCTATTCACTCATTTATTATCTACAGAGAGAACCAGACGCTCCGGAAATAACAGACATCACTGAAGCCATTCAGCGGGTATCTAGAGCGGATGGAAATGGCAAAATAGATATCAAAAGTGCCGACTTAATTAAGAAAAGGCTAGAAAAGTTGGAAGGCCAGCAGAACTCCATGAAATTCTGGCTAGCATTAATCCTAGGTGGTGCACTTTCCCTGATTTACGGCGTCCTTTCTATCTTAGAGTTTCGCCAGAGCATGTACATTGCCGCACTTCTTAAAAGTTTTGGCGTTTCGCGGCTATTACTTGGATTGAGATCTATCATCGAAAATATTCTCATTGTGAATACCGTTACTATTGGAATCATTTATACGCTATCACAGTATCATGACACTATTTTTGCAGCTCTCAGAATGAAAACCGGTGTGGATATCAACACTCTCTACTGGGGACAAGAAACTATCTGGACGATCATGGCTGCGAACATCGGCGTGCTGATTAGCTCCATTCCTGTGTTCTTGGCATTGCGTAAACAAGTTGGAAATATCTTAGAGTAAAATCACGCCATCTAAAAACCATTATGGTTAATTAGACTTGCCTGATGTCGATTCTAAAACCTGGATCGCGCTCACCTAAACCGCGCTTGTGATTGTTATTTTCTAGCCCATTCAGCCTCATTCAAGGAAAGTTTCCAAAACAAATACCCCTACTACAAATATTACCAAGAAGCTCCGCTTTTCTAAGGCTTATTTTGGGTAGGTCGTGCCTTAAGATTTTTTGCCCTCGAGTTTTTCTTCCGTGGCTACCTGCTTTTTTCATTAAAGCCTAAGATGGGCGACTCAGCATTCTTCGTCTCAATGGTCCCCTACTGTATGCTGCATTTCGGCAAACCATTTCCTGAAACTATTTTTGCCAATATCGGCGGAATTATTTTCTGCTGGATCGCCGCCAGAACCAAGTCCATCTGGGGCGCCGTCGTCCTGCACATAGCACTCGCTATAGCGATGGACTTCTTTGCCATTGCCCAGAAGCTCAATTGGATTGGCTAAACAAACCCACTCCCAACACCTAGGTGCCAAGGTGCCTTAAAGCTTTAGAATCTCGAACAACGAGTTCATTGACACCGTCTTAAAGTTGAGCTAGGTGGCTACTTCTACTCTCTCATATTGTTCTGCATATTTCGCAGGGTGAGGTCTTCGGTCTTTTGGGTGTGCGGTGGGACCAGGAAGAGTTTCGGGAGTGATTTTTGAATGAGTGATACCTCTAATTCACTATTTCATATGAGTCACAGGGTTCACGAGCATTCTCAATGATAGAACCGACCCTATTTTTCATATGAAGCGAAGAAAAGTTTGTCCCGCTATATATCCAGAAATAGACCCTTCATTTAGGTGCTTTTTGCCGTATATCACTACTTTATTGAACCTAATAATCGGACAAACAAAAACGCTGTAACCATTACAGTTACAGCGTTTTAAGTTGGTTACGGGAGTAGGATTTGAACCTACGACCTTCAGGTTATGAGCCTGACGAGCTACCTGGCTGCTCCATCCCGCGATTAAAATTTACTAAGCCTTCCAAGTGTATTTCGGACTCGGGCGGAAAGCTAGTGTATGTTTAGCGGAATCACAAGTACTTTCTGTATATTCTACTAATTATTTTCGTCCTGCTCCATGAGGTCGTAGAGCTTGTCGGCAAGCTCTACTGTGAGTTCTTCTAGTTGGCCGCTTAGCTTGATATTTAACCACACTCTGAGCGTCGTGCTATCGATTGGGTAGACGTCAAATACGTTGGTATTACCCTCAAATACTCCCGGAGTAAGCCCTAGTACAATTTCACCTGAAAAGGCCCCTATCCTATCGACAATCTTCTCAGCCACAATATTTTTTGGATGATCTGCCAATGGATTAATTTCGTTATCTTTTCGCTTTGAGCTAGATACATCAATGGCCTGTTGTGGGGATTTAGCACTATCAACAGCATATTTAAATTTACCATTCATTATAATAAGATCATTAAGCCCGCAGTTCATGTTTTCAACTGTAACATGGGTGTCTGTACCTTGGTTTTCAATAATGAGGGTTCCTTTATGAGCACCGAGTAACGAATAACTGTTTCGTAGGTCTTTCATTTGCAATATTTTTAGCAACTGAAAGCGATCCCCTCTGATAATGAGACTACTGGCTTTTTTTTCACCATTAAATTTAAGTCCCTTATCTATTCCACTCATAGACCTTGAGTTCCCATTTAGCTTCACGGTTGTAGCCACTTTAATGCCCTCTACTGAGTTGAATTTACCAGACAGCACCCCACTACCGTCAATCGTTCCACCTAGCCATTCTTCATAGCTTTCACCAATGAGGTCAATGACCTCTACATCGTCAAAACTATAATTCCCTGTCAGCTCTGGCTGAGATTTAACCTGAATGGATGCGTTTAATTTTAACTCTCCAGCACCGAGTTTAAATGATGCTGATTCTATGACCACTTCACCTGAGCTCTTACAGATGACTTTCATGTGATTGATCGCTGCATCTTTCAGCCAGCTATGCGAAAATGTTCCCCCTATGATATCGATCTCCCATGAGCCCTCACCTCTCACAATGTTTAGCCCTGCCCCTTTGATCGATCCAGCAGAGCTTTCTGTGTCACCCCAGAGGAGGGTGGCATCAAATACCTGGATAGTATCAATATTAAGTGTTTCATATTGTTTAAATAAACTGGAATAAGCTGCCATCGCTATTTCATCTGTATCTGCTCCTGTCTTGAGCTTTAATTCCATCTTTAAGATATTTAATTCCTTTCCACTCCAACCTGAGAAGTAATTATCTCCAATACCGAGTGGTGAGAGCTGAACCCCTTGGAAGTTTGCCATTTTTTTCGCTTTAGTCACTGATCTTCGACCTACGACCGATACGTCTTTTTCCATCACATACCAATCCTCAAAAAAGGAGCTTTTAGTTTCGCCCAAAGTGAGCATTGAGAAGAGCATTTCGCCATTTAGCACGCCACCTTTGTCTCTGGTAATATCGGAAATCTCCACTTCACCGGCATTTAAACCTATCGCTAGCTGTTGCTGCACATCTACTTTATACGCTTCTGAATTAGGGCGGCTAATCAGGTAAAACCAGAGGATGACCACACCAATAATAGCTAGGGTTACTAGCCTTAATACCAAACGAATGATTTTAGGGGTTATTGAAACTGAACCAGTGTTATGCATAAACTGAAATAATAAGCCCTGCTTGGAAAGCCATTGTTCAATTCTGTTATTAAACGATGCTTCTAATATTTCTAATTCCGGATCCATGGTTTTCTATTATCGATTCACTTCATTCTGTACAATAAATACGAGCTACCTAAGTAGCTCGAGTTAATTATTCATATTTTAAGTGACTTGACTAGTTAAACTAACTGCAGCAACTACCATCGTCGCCACCACCACCACAACATCCACCACCACTACTGGCAGTCTCGATGTCGTCCGCTGTTGGGACGCGTCCTAGCTCGAGAGTTAGGCTTACCATCTTACCAATGGTATTTTGGATTTCTTGAAGTTCTTTCTGCGCTGACATGAATTCTGTGACCGTGGCGTTTTGGAGTAGCAGCTCGCGTGATTGTTCGAACTCGCTGATTTCTGATTCTCCTAGCTCCACACCAGAACGTTGCTTCTGGTTGAGGGCTTCTCCACTCTCGTGAACTGACTGGTATTGCAGTCTTGCCTCATCATTGTTGAGAAAAGTTTCTACTTGAGATTGTAGTTTTTTGAATGATTCTTGCTCAACAATCGAAGCACAAAGCTCCTCTGTTTTTACTGTTACTTTTGATTCTTCTAAGATCATACTCATAGAGTGTTCTTAACCTCGCAAATATTAGATTGCAACTAGAATAACACAATCCAGTGTAAGAAATTGACGACTGATAGACTAACTTTCTTTTTCCTCGAGCTGTTGTTTGATTTTCCTTACATCCTTAATGAGTTGCGGTAGCTTAGAAAGCGAACCTTGCTTTCGGGATTCTTCGCGCATCGGTCTGGCCGGGAAGCCTGAATAGATGGCACCGCCTGCGAGTGATTTAGTCGCGCCAGCTCTACCGGCAAGGATGGCTTCATCACCTATTTTGATATGACCACCCACTCCTGCCTGGGCAGCTACTGTTACGTAGTTTCCTAGCTTAGAACTTCCCGCAAGCCCACTCTGAGAGACGATAAGGCAGTGTTTTTCGGTCTGCACGTTATGAGCGATCTGGACTAAATTATCTACTTTAGTGCCTTCTCCAATGATCGTTTTACCAAATCTTGCTCGGTCGATAGCGGTGTTGGCTCCTATTTCTACATCATCTTCGAGAACGACGATTCCTACCTGATCCACTTTAGTGTGCTTGCCATCCACCAGCTCGTAGCCATAGCCATCTGAGCCGATAACGCATCCTGGCTGGAGGATCACCCGGTCGCCTATTTGGCTGTGCTCACGAACCGTGACATTAGGGTAAAACAAGCAGTTCTCCCCTACTCTGCTCCCCTCGCAGATCACCACACCTGAGCCGATCTCAGTGCCATCGCCGATACTACATCCAGATTCAATGACTACACCGGGCTTGATCGATACCTTATCACAGTTGATCAACACATCATCTGCAATGTAGGCACTGGGATGAACTCCATAGCTGGTTGTGCGTTGTTTGGTCGCGAGTATTTTCACCACCGCAGCGAAGGCAAAGGATGGATTCTCGACTTCGAGTAAAATGGTATGTTCTCCCTCAGGCTTCTGGGGTAAATTTCCAGGCACTAGCACCACACCAGCTTGAGTGGTGAGGAAGTCTTGGAAATATTTTTCATTGCCTAAAAATGAGATTTCCTCGCCGCTGGCTTCATCTAGTGAGGCCACACCTGAGACCACCTGATCCAGACTTCCTTGGACGATAGTGGCTCCTGTGAGGTCAATTATTTCTTGTATCGTAAGTTGCACACTAGATACCTGCCTTATTTTCGAGAAATTGTCACCCCAGTATCACTTTTTTTTCTACAACCACCAATTATCCTCTACTAATACCATCCTCACTAAATAACCAAACTGATCTATAAATACACCTTTACCCCAACGGGCCTATTGTCAGTGATCTTTTAAGAAAACTAGTGTGCGAGCCGGCTATATCGCCAAGCATGATCTAGTGAAGGCTAGATTATCATTGAATTCTATCTGAGCCGGAATAAATATTCATTTTATCCCCACGCATGAAGCCCACTAAGGTAAGATCTCCGCGCTTTGCAAAATCTATTGCTAAGGATGTGGGAGCAGAAATAGCGGAGACCAGCGGAATCCCGACCATTAGAGCTTTTTGCACTACTTCAAATGACACTCTTCCAGATAGCTGTAGCGCCACATCCGTTAGATTAATTCCATCTGTCAGAGCCCTGCCGATCACTTTATCAATCGCATTATGTCGACCAACATCTTCGCGGATAATGAGTAATTCCCCATCACGATTAAACAGCCCAGCAGCATGCAACCCACCAGTCTGAGCGAACACATCCTGAGACCCTTTTAATCTGTTAGGAGCTTCTGTTAGATTTTCTTTAGTGATAAAAAACTTACCTCCAGCTGGTTCATCTAATGGCTTTTTAATATTGAGGAACACCTCGTCAATACTCGCCTTGCCACAGATCCCACAGCTGCTTGCGCTGTAGAGGTTCCGCTGAAGCTTCGCCAGATCCACTTGCACATCATCCTCTAGAAATACTAGCGCATGATTTAGCTTCTGCTCTAAGTCTATCCGCCTGACAGAAACCACAGAATCGACGATTCCTTCCGTCACGAGAAACCCCATCACTAAGTCCGCATCATCGCCCACAGTTCGCATCACCACCGCGATAGGCACTCCATCTACAGTAATCTGAAGAGGCTCTTCCACCGCCACTAGATCTTGCATTTGCTGCGTATCATTACCCACTAATTTGATAATAGTTACTGATTCAGATTTATTCATTTCACTTTTTCACTGACAACTTCTTCACGAACAACATCACCCAAAATTTCTAATTCATACACTCCTGGTTTAAGCTCACCATCATTCAGGATTCTCGCTCTTAGCCCGCCTCTTCCTAATAGGAAATCAAGTGTGCCCTCCGCACAGGCTTCATCCATCCAAAAGCAAGGTGAGCATTCGCATGAGCCAGTGAACTCTATCCCATTGAGAGAAAATCGCTTCCCTATCAAACTATTCAGGTCCACTCCCTCCAGCATCACATTCCGACGAAACTTACTCGGATCTAAGTCGCCCTTCACCACTTCAATCTTCAACTTCTGATACACCGCCCAGTCAAAAAAGGTGATTTGCCCTTTATAATCTTCCTCATAATCAAAGAACCGATCGCCCACAATCCCTTTCCCTGAAACTAGCTCTAAACTATCTCGTTCCTCAATTTTATTATCTAGCGACTTCATACCGAATCGCCCGAAATAGTTGTGTCCATCTGAAATATAAAGATGTTTTATCCTCACTTGCATAGTCAAAGGTTAAGCAAAAATTCTCAAATTACAACCTCAATGAAACTCCACCACTAG